>Ga0180438_10005200_pt1 | contig 18245 bp, 9 predicted proteins | sample SS_ome_12_FD_132455 | JGI IMG/M metagenome (GOLD analysis project Ga0180438, IMG submission 132455) | Hypersaline lake sediment archaeal communities from the Salton Sea, California, USA - SS_3_D_2 metaG | ecosystem: Environmental > Aquatic > Non-marine Saline and Alkaline > Hypersaline >...
CCCAGTGATGAGGGATGGCAAGCTGCTGCCGTACTTCGTCGCCGTGATCAACGGCCCCTTTGAGCACCTGTCCGGCATCCAGCACGGCAATGAGCGCGTTATCCGCGCGCGCTATGCGGACGCGGCCTTCTTCTATTTGGCCGACAGCCGCAAGAAGCTGGAGGAGTTTCTGCCACGCCTGGACACCTTGGTCTTTCAGGAGCAGCTCGGCTCGGTTCTGGACAAGTCCAAGCGGCTGGAGAAACTGGTGCCGCAGTTGGCAGAGCTCGTTGGCGCTACTAAGGAACAGCGCCAGGTGGCGCAGCGCGCGGCGCACCTGTGCAAGGCTGATCTGGCCACGCAGATGGTGATTGAGCTGACGTCCTTGCAAGGGACCATGGGTGCCAAATACGCGGCCCAGTCAGGCGAGCCGCCGGAGGTGGCGCAGGCCATCCAGGAGCATTATTCGCCTCGAAGCGTTGGCGACGCGCTGCCAGAGACCGTTCCCGGCGTGGTCCTTGCACTGGCCGATCGCATCGACAGCCTCGTGGGACTGTTTGCAGTGGGCCTCTCTCCGACAGGGTCTTCGGATCCGTATGCACTGCGCCGTTCGGTGCTTGGGCTTGTGGACATCCTGTGCCGGGGCGAGGTTTCTCTGTCGCTGTGCCAGGCCTTTGGCATGGCGGCTGATCTATTGCCGGTTCAAGTCTCGGACGATTCGCTGAGCGCAGCGCAAGACTTTGTGATGCAGCGGCTGCGGGGCTGGCTATTGGATCAGGGCTATCGCTACGACCTGATTGATGCTGCCCTCGCAGAGCGCGGTGACAACCCGGCGGAAGCACTGCGGATGGTGCGCAGCCTGACAGAGTGGGTGAACCGGCCGGAGTTTGCGGCACTGCTGACGGCCTACAGCCGGCCGTCTCGCATTGTGCGACAGTACGAGGAAGAGATCCCTCTCGATCCGGATATGTTCTCTGAAGAGGCGGAACGCAGGCTGTATCGCGCTTTGCTGGCGGCGCAGGAACAACGCCAGAATGTCGATGACGTCGATGGTCTGATGAAGGTGCTGGGTCCGTTGGCACAGCCCATCGACGGGTTCTTTGAAGATGTGTTTGTGATGGTGGATGACCAAGCAGTTCGTGACAATCGCTTGGCTTTGCTGCAACGCATCGCTGCGCTCAGCGATGGCATCGTCGACTTGACCAAGGTGTTGGGCTACTGAGCACAGAAGCCGCGTGATGCGAGCCGTCCGCCATTCTGCAGCGGCAATCACCATTCTCACTCTATTACGAAGGAGTCTTTCCAAATGACCGAAGCTGTTGAGAAGCAGGGTACGAAGAAGTGGGTGTATCTGTTCAGTGAAGGGAACAGGGACATGCGCGACTTGCTGGGAGGCAAGGGCGCAAACGTAGCGGAAATGACCAACGCTGGTCTGCCGGTGCCGCCTGGCTTCACCATGACCACCGAGGCGTGCAATGAGTACTTCAAGTTAGGGCGCAAGTTCCCCGAGGGCATGTGGGATCAGGCACTTGCTGCGCTAAAGACCATTGAGAAGCAGACTGGGAAAGAGTTCGGCGACCCCGAGAACCCATTGCTGGTTTCGGTTCGCTCTGGGGCGCGGGTCAGCATGCCTGGCATGATGGACACGGTCCTCAATGTTGGTCTCAACGAAAAGACGCTCAAGGGCATTGCCAAGCTGACGGGCAACGAGCGTTTTGCCTATGATGCCTACAGGCGTCTGATCCAGATGTTTGGCCGCATTGTCAAGGGCATTGACGCAGACAAGTTTGAGCACATCTTGGACCAGTACAAGGCCAAGACCAAAGGCAAACAGGATACGGATCTGACCGTCGACATGCTCAAAGACATCGTGGCCGATTTCAAAGCCCTGTACAAGCAGGAGATTGGCGAGGACTTTCCCACCGAACCTCTCGAGCAGCTGCGCCAGGCCTCGGAGGCGGTTTTCTCCTCCTGGTTTGGCAAGCGTGCGGTCGACTATCGCAACTTTAACAAGATCCCGCATGACTGGGGGACCGCGGTCAACGTACAGACCATGGTCTATGGCAACATGGGCTTTGATTCGGGCACAGGCGTCGCCTTCACCCGCAACCCCTCCACGGGCGAGCCAGAGCTGTTTGGTGAGTACCTGCTCAATGCCCAGGGCGAGGACGTGGTCGCTGGCGTGCGCACGCCGGGCAAGATTGCCCAGCTCAATGACGAGATGCCAGAGGTCTATGATGAGTTTGTCAAGATCACTGACATGCTCGAGGATCACTACAGGGATGTGCAGGATGTAGAGTTTACCATTGAGCGCGGCAAGCTGTGGATGCTGCAAACGCGATCGGGCAAGAGGACTGCGAGAGCGGCAGTCAAGATCGCGGTGGACATGGTCAAGGAGGGCCTCATCAGCGAGGAAGAGGCCGTGATGCGCGTCACGCCCGAGCAGGTGGATCAGCTGCTGCACCCGGTGTTTGATGCAGAGGCCAAGGAGAAGGCTCGGGAGGCAGGCGACTATCTGGCCAAGGGCCTTGACGCCAGCCCCGGTGCTGCAACGGGCAAGGCGATCTTTGACGCCACGCGCGCCGAGGAGGCGGCTGAGGATGGAGCGAAAGTGATCCTGGTGCGGCCAGAGACCAGCCCTGACGACGTGCACGGTATGCTGGCTGCGCAAGGTGTGCTGACGCAGCGCGGAGGCGCGACTTCGCACGCCGCAGTGGTGGCGCGTGGTCTGAACAAGCCCTGCGTGGCTGGATGCGAGGCACTCTCTATAGACCTCGAGGCCAAGCAGTTGACGGTGAACAGCCGCGTGATCAAGGAAGGCGACAGCATTTCCATCGACGGCACCACTGGCGAGGTGTTTGCTGGCGCCATTCCTACAGTCGAGCCAGACTATGAGAAGGAGCTCAATCTGATCGAACTGCTCTCTTGGGCAGACGGCTTCCGCCGGCTGGGTGTGTGGACCAACGCAGACTATCCGCGTGATGCCGAGCGGGCCCGCAAGTTTGGCGCCGAGGGCATCGGACTGTGCCGCACCGAGCACATGTTCTTTGAGGAAGAGCGGCGGCCCATCGTGGTGCGAATGGTTCTGCTGTCCAGCAAGGCGAATGCCATTGAGAATCAGATAGAGGCGCTGGAGAAGGAGCTGGTAAAGGCCACGGCGAGCAAGGCCAAGGAGCTGCAAGCCAAGCTGGATGCGCTGAGGTCCGATCCAGACCGCAAGGCCTACTACGAGGCGCTGGATGCGCTGCTGCCCTTCCAACGCGAGGACTTTGAAGGGATCTTCAAAGCCATGGACGGCCTGCCGGTGATCATCCGTCTGATCGATCCGCCCATGCACGAGTTCCTGCCGCCGCGTGAAGAGCTGATCCGAGAGGTGACGGAGCTGCGCTGTAGCGGCGATAACCCTGATGAGCTCGCGGAGAAGGAAAAGATGCTGCGGGCGGTAGAGTCCATGCATGAGGTCAACCCTATGCTGGGTCTGCGTGGCTGCCGCGCCGGTATCATGAACCGGGGGCTGACCGCGATGCAGGTGCGAGCCATCTTGCAGGCCGCCTGCCGCGTGGCCAAGCAGGGCGTCGACGTACATCCCGAAGTGATGATCCCACTTATTGGCCACATCAACGAGCTGCGCAATGAGCAGATCGCTCTGGAGCAGGTGGCTAAGGAGGTCATGGAGGCCGAGGGTGTCGACGTTGACTACAAGTTCGGCACCATGATCGAGGTCCCGCGCGCAGCGCTGACCGCGGATCAGATCGCCGACCTGGCGCAGTTCTTCTCCTTTGGCACCAACGACCTGACGCAGATGACCTACGGGATCTCACGCGATGACGCCGAAGGCAAGTTCCTGCTGGCCTATGTCGACAGGAAGATCCTGCCCAGCAACCCCTTCCAGGTGCTGGACCGCGAAGGCGTAGGCAAGCTGATGAAGACAGCGGTGGAGTTGGGACGCAAAACAAGGCCGGGCATGAGCATTGGCATCTGCGGTGAGCACGGTGGTGATCCGTCTTCCATCGAGTTCTGCCACATGATCGGGCTGGACTATGTCTCGGCTTCGCCCTTCCGTGTGCCAGTAGCGAGGCTCGCTGCTGCTCAGGCAGCGCTCGAGGAGAAGCAGGCCCACTAGCGGCCATACCTCCGGCACACGCGACCGATCCAACGAGTGCAAGCAGAGGTAGCGCCCGGCGCTACCTCTGCTTTCTTCGTGTGCCAGGCATGTCGTCGTTCTGAGCCGTCGTTTGACCCTCTGTTCAGCGTCAGTATATCATAGCACGCACCGCAAGGCTTCCTTTGAGGGATAGGTGACCCGGAGATGGCACTCTACATCAGGCGCTTCCAAACGCCATACTGGACCACGCGCCGGCCGTGCCTCGGCCGCTACCTTCTTCCGTGGCTTGCTGTTCTGGTGTTGGCGTTTGCTGCTGTGCCGCCCTCGCGAGGGGACAGCGCTGCTGTGCAGCTGAGCAAGTCAGCGTCTCCGAGCTCGGTAGTGGCGGGGGGACGCGTCAGCTACCAAATCCAACTGACCAACTCAGGGGACATCGCAGCAGAAAACCTGGCGGTCCACGACCTCTTGCCCGCGGGGTTCACCTACCGCTATGGCACGACCGAAATCACGGTGAATGGCGTCACCGTCTCGACCGCGGATCCAACTATCTCCGGCCAGACGCTCACCTGGAGTGGCCTGCGGCTGCCCGCCGGCCGCACTGAAAGGGTATACGGCATTCACACCTTTGTGCAGCGCCGCAACGATCTGGGCTATATCGACTACCAGTTGAACCGCTCGGTCGAGCTGATGGGCAGCGGCGCGTATGTGACACAGCTCTTTGACTGGATCGATCCCAGCTGGCACGGGCCGCCTAACTGGATGCGCGACTTTGTCGGGCGTGCCTATGATCGCTGGCTGACGCCAGTGATTCGCCTGGCCGGGCCGCGCGGCACGTACTGGATCAAACCCAAGCCCGATCCGGACGGCAGCTACACCACCTGGGCGCAGGCCTTTAAGCGGGTGGTTGAAGCACTGCCTCGGCGGGATGGCCACTGGCTGTACATTCAGATCTGGAATGAGCCCAACCTCAACGAAGAGTGGGAGGGACAGGCCAATCCGACGGAGTACGGGCGGTTCCTTGTGGACACTGCAGCGGCGATACGTTCCATCAATGACCCGCGCATTGTCATCCTCAACGGGCCCCTTTCGCCGGGGGGCGAGTACTACTATTTGAACTACCTCGAGGACATGCTGCGCACAGTGCCCGCTGCGCTGTGGGCCTTTGACGCCTGGGCAACGCACCCCTACCCCGGCAACCGCCCGCCGGAGTACAACATTCACAGCGGCACGGCAGGCGACAACTGGGCGGCTATCGATCTCTACCAGCGTGAGTTGGAGGTTTTGGCTCGCCATGGTCGCAGTGGTGTGAAGGTGCTGCTGACAGAGACGGGCTATGCCCTGGGCAATGCGTACGATGTCATGTATGCGCCGATCTCAGAGGCCAACCGTGCCGAGTACATACAGCGTGCTTTCCGCTCTTTCTGGAGTGCATGGCCCGAGGTGATCGGGGTGTGCCCCTACGAGTTGGTGGATCCCGACGAGGAATGGTGGGTCTGGGACTGGCTGTGGGATGACGGGCGCAGCCACCAGCAGTTCGACGCGGTCAAGGCCATGGACAAGACCCAGGCACCGGTGAGCAGTGCGCTGACCATTGCCTTTGAAGCAACCGCGAGCACCAGTGGCGGTACCTACTACAACAGTGTATCGGCCGAGTCGAGCAGCGTCGCCATACCCGCTGCCAGTGGTGTGGCGCCGGTGACAGTGTATGTGCCCCCGCCAACCCGCACGCCCACCCCAACGCGCACGGCCACGCCTTCGCCCACTGCCACATTGTCTCCGACACCGGAACTGACGCCCACAACGACCGTGACGCCGACAGTGACCCTGACGCCCACTGCAACGCTGTCCCCAACGCCGACCCCGACGCCGACAGTCACGCCGGTATGCAGCGACTTGATCGCCAATGGTGGCTTTGAGGCCAGCGCGGCCTGGCAGATACCCAACACGCCGCGTCCAGCTGGATACACGACCGAAGTGGTGCACAGCGGTCTGCAGTCGATGCGCCTGGGCATCGTTCTAGGTGACAACGTGCGCAGCTACTCCACCGCTTGGCAGCCGTTCCGCGTCCCAGCCGATGCTGTCAACCCCAAGCTCTCCTTCTGGTACTACGCCGATTCTGGTGACACAGCGGGCGACTATGTCTACTCGCTGATCACAGATGAGGATGGCACGCTGCAGGAGTGGGTGCTGTTTGAGCGCTCCGATGCCCAGGAATGGGTCCACGTGGAGCAATCGCTGGGCGCCTACGTCGGCGCAGACATCCGCATCTATTTCGGCGTCTACAATGACGGTGAAGGGGGCGTGACGGCCATGTACGTGGACGACGTGTCGGCGCTGGTGTGCCCCTTGGAGCCGACCCCGACAGTTGAGCCCACCTTGATGCCGACGGCAGAGCCTACCGCTACGCCAACGTCGACCATGACCGCTACACCCAGCGCCACCGCGACCGGCACACCCACGGTGACGCCGACCATCACGTTAACGCCCTCCGCGACGGCGACGCCCACACTGACGCTGACACCAACGGCCACGCCGACGGAGCCTCTGCCGTCGACCCTCACAGCAACGGCAACGGCGACGCCAACGCCCACCGAACTGCCCTCACCCACAGCCCCGCCACCCAGCGAGACGCCTTCTCCGACGGCTACCCGGACCGAGCAGCCTCCGCCCACCACCACTCCGACGGGCACTGCGACGGCAACGCCGTCGGCGACGCCAACGACCACGCTCAGCCCCACACCGGGGTGTACGGACCTCATCGTGGATGGCGGATTCGAGTGGGACGATGGAGCTTGGGAGATACCCATACCGGGCCGCGCGGACTATAGCACAAGGTACGCCCACGAGGGTCAGCGCTCGATGCGGATCGGCATCGAACAAGGGGCCAATGCCTACAGCTACTCGACAGTCAGGCAGTCTTTCCATGTGCCCGTGCACGCGCAGGACCCTGTCCTGACCTTCTGGTACTATGCCGTGTCTGGCGACACCGAGCAGGATCTGCAGTACGCCTTGATTGAGGATGAGCAAGGCAACACCGAGTGGGTGCTGCGCCAGCGGTCAAACGGCCAGTTGTGGCAGTATCACGAGCATCCCCTGGCGCAGAGCTACAAAGGCATGGATATCACGCTGTATTTCGGCGTGCTGAACGATGGCAGCGGCGGGGTGACCGCCATGTACGTGGATGATGTGGCGTTGCCCATCTGTGGCCTGACACCTACCTCGACACCTACGTGGGTTACGCCGCCGGCCCAAGTCCATCTGCCACTCATGCGGCGTTCGGGTGGCGACAGCGGCGGCCTGGTGGGAGACGGTCAGCAGATGCCAGGCGGGTCACAGGGCGGCAGCGCTTTGCTTGCGACATCCGAGGCTGCACCGCTGCGCGCGCTGTGGCAACCGCCGGCTCAGGTCGATGTGGGCCATGCTGTTGCTGCAAATCCCGCTGCTCAGCTACTCTACGCTGCTGTCGGCAATGACGTGGTGGTGTTGGAGTCTAACACAGGTCATACCGTGGCCAGCATCGGGTTGGGGTCGCCGCCCCGCGCGCTGGCTGTTGACACTGCACAGGATCGCGTGTACGCCACGCTGCCGGAAGCTGATGCCTTGGCAGTGATTGATGCTTCAAACCACATGCTGCTGGATGTTGTGCCAGGCATCCCGGGAGCCAGTGGCGTGGCGGCGGGCCAAGGGCGTTTGTACGTGACTGCCACCGCCAGCGATGAGCTGGTTGTTGTCGACCAAGAGAACTATGCTATAATGGACCGCGCCGTGACGGGCGCTTTGCCATACGGTGTGGTCTGCGATGCCGACCGCCAGCGGGTGTACGTTGGCAATGCCGGGGATGACACCGTGTATATCCTGGACGCGGCCGATGCAGCATTGCTGAAGGCGGTACACCTGGGCGGCCTGGGGCATCCCCATGGTCTGGCCCTTGACTCGGTTCGCCATCGCCTGTACGTCACCTACGCACGCACGCCAAAGTACCGGGCCATCGCCGTCATTGACACGACATCGGGAGAGATCAGCTCCCGTCTGCTGGGCGAAGAAGGGCGCCCTTTGGCCGGGGCCTATGGCATTGCTGTTGATCCACTGCTGGGACGTGTGTACGTGCCCACTGGCCAACAACTCCTCACCCTGGTGGGCGAACCGCTGCGTGTGGTGGGCAGCACGCCAGGGGTCAGCTTTGTGTATGCCTTTGGGATGGTCCTGCAGCCATCGGATGGCCGCCTGTACTTGGCGGACGGCCAACAGCGACAGCTGATGGTGCTAGGTACTGAGTACGGAGAATCTGGTGAGCGTCGTTAACGAGGTCAAAGAGCGTCTCGACATCGTGGATGTCATATCTGGGTACGTGCCGCTGAAGAAAGCCGGCAAGAACTACAAGGGGTTGTGTCCTTTTCACACCGAGAAGACACCCTCCTTTGTGGTCTTTCCCGAGTCGCAGAGCTGGCACTGCTTTGGCTGCGGAGCCAGCGGTGATGTCTTCAGCTTTGTGGAGCGCTTTGAGAACATGGAGTTCGGTGAGGCCCTGCGCTTGTTGGCCGACCGAGCTGGGGTGGAATTGCGTCCGCGCAGCAAAGAAGCGCAGGCAGCAGCTCAGCTTGAGGACCGTCTGGCCAAGATCAATGCACAAGCCGCAGCCTACTACCATGGCTTGCTGCAAAAGGCCGAGGAAGCAGCGCATGCTAGGCGCTACCTGGATAGACGGGGTATCTCCGAAGCGACCACTGCTGCATTCCAACTCGGCTATGCTCGCGATGATTGGCAGGCTCTAGGCAACCATCTCACGACCAAGGGCTATTCCTGGGCGGACCTGCTCGAAGCCGGGCTTGTCCTGGAGCGACAAGGCGGGGGCTACTACGATCGCTTTCGGGGCAGGGTGATGTTTCCCATTCACGATGTGCGTGGCAGTGTGACCGGTTTCGGTGCGCGGGCGTTGGACGATACACCACCCAAGTACCTGAATTCACCGCAGACAGCGCTGTTCGACAAGAGTGGCGTTCTCTATGGCATCCATCGGGCACGCAGCGCCATTCGCGAGCAAGGCTGCGCGGTCATCGTTGAAGGGTACATGGACGTCCTGATGGCCCACCAGCATCAGCGCGAGAATGTGCTGGCCTCGCTGGGCACAGCGGTGACCGAGAAACAGATTCGTGTGGTCAAGAAGCTGACCAAGAAGCTGATTCTGGCTATGGATGCGGATACCGCTGGTGATCAGGCTACCCTTCGCGGCCTGCAAGTGGCCAAGGAGACCTTTGATTGGCGTGCTGTCCCCGTGCCGACCTGGCGCGGCCTGATTCGCTACGAGCAAGAGCTCGATGCCGAGATCCGCGTGGTCACATTGCCGTCAGGGGTCGATCCTGATGAACTCATTGTTGAGGACGTGGCAAAGTGGGATGCGCTGATCGAACGGGCGCAGCCAGTGGTGGAGTATCACATCGAGACTGCGATCGCCGGTTTTGACCTCGATTCTCCCAAGGATAAGATGCGCGCAGCGGACCAAGTCCTGCCCATCATCAGGGAAATCCAGAGCCCTGTCGAGCGTTCGCACTACATGCAGCGCTTGGCTAGGCTGCTGCGCGTGGATGAACGTGTCCTGCAAAGGGAAGCGGAGAGGGTCAAGTCCAAACCCGCGGTTGCGGAGGCACCTGAGAAGCGGCAGGGCCGGCTCTCGGCCCAGCCAGGGTTGACGGTGGGCCTGGAGCGCTATGCTCTTGTGCTTTTGCTTCGCGATCCGGCATTGACACAGCCGATGGACGAGGCCTTGTTGGCCCTGAATCTGCCGCCAATGTCGGGCGAGGATTTCGCCGGGACAGAGGAACGGGCCCTGTTGGGCTTGATGCGGTCGCGAATCGGGGATGATGATGGTCTCGAATCCACCGACCTGTACGAGCAGGTGGACCCGGTGCTGCGGACAACGCTGGACCAGCTGCAGCGGCTTGCGGAGAGCATCGCCCTGCCATCAGAAGATCAGGCGCAAGTGGTGGCGGCCGAGTGTGCGCTGAGGTTGCGCCAGCTCAACCTATCGCGAGGGATTGACGAACTGAGCTATCTGCTGCAAGATGCACGGGAGCAGAAGGATGTGGATACGGCTACACAGCTGAAGGGATCGGTGAACGAGCTGGCCGCGACGCTGCAGCGCCTCCAGAGGGCGATCGCTGAGTTGCAGAGCCGCAAAGGCCCGCGCTCCGAGATGCCTCTCGCCTAACAAGGGCAAGGAATGGCCAGAGAAGACGATCGCGAACAGAAGAAAGATCAGCTGATCGCCAAGGGCTTGCAGCAAAAGTTCGTCACGGAGCAAGACATCCGCGAACTGTTCCCCGCTGCTGAGGATGCCGAGGAGCGCACCGCGCTCTATAGCGCCTTCCAAGGCATGGGTATTGCCATCCTGGGGCCTGACGATGAGGAACCGGACGTCGAGGCGTTGGCAGTTGAAGCGGAGCCGCTTAGGGCATTGATGGCCGGTGAACCTGTGCTGCTCGATGACCCCGTAAGGATGTACCTGCGGGAGATTGGCAGGGTGCCCCTTCTCGATGCGAATGAAGAGGTGAATCTCGCACGGGCCGTTCAGCGCGGCCAGGAAGCGCGCAGCAGGCTGCTGCAGGGCAAGCTGGATGCACGAACGCGCCGCGGTCTTGAGGAGGTTGTGCGCGAGGGCGAGGTTGCCGAGCGTCACATGGCCGAGGCCAACCTGCGTCTGGTGGTCAGCGTGGCCAAGCGATACATTGGGAGAGGGCTTTCCTTGCTCGATCTCATTCAGGAGGGCAATATCGGCCTGCTGCACGCTGTGGACAAGTTCGATGCCAGCAAGGGATACAAGTTCAGCACCTACGCCACTTGGTGGATTCGCCAAGCGATCAGCCGGGCCATTGCCGACCAATCGCGGACGATACGTCTTCCCGCCCACATGGTTGGCACCATCAACCGTCTGCTCAAGATGTCACGCTCTCTGACTCAGGAACTCGGGCGGGAGCCCACCCTCGAAGAGATCGCCATGAGGATGGACATTCTGACACCGGATGAGATCACGGCCATTGAGGAGGCAAGAGCCGAAGAGGAGCCTCTGGACGCAGGGCTGAACCGGCGCCTGAAACTGGCCGAGTCAAAGGTCCGCGACATCATGCGCATGGTACAGGAACCGATGTCCTTGGAGATGCCCGTCGGCTCGGAGGAGAGCAGTTCGCTGGGCGATTTCATCGAAGATGACACAGTGGCCGGCCCCGTGGATGAGACGTTGCAGAACCTGCTGCGGGAGCAGATGAAGGACATTCTCGATTCGCTCAGCCCGCGTGAGCGACACGTGCTCAGGTTGCGGTTCGGTCTGGACGACGGGCAGAGCCACACGCTGGAAGAAGTGGGCAAGAAATTCGGACTGACTCGGGAACGCGTCAGGCAAATCGAGGCTCGGGCACTGCGCAAGCTGCGCCACCCCCTGCGCAGCCGCAAGCTGAAGGACTATTTGACCTGAGTTTGACCGAAAGCTGCTGATGGCGTATAATCGCCAGGTAGACGTTCCTCGGTAGCTCAATTGGCAGAGCAGCCGGCTGTTAACCGGCGGGTTGTAGGTTCGAGTCCTGCCCGAGGAGCTGGATCAATGGAAGGGCGGAAACACCACAGCTAGTGTTTCTGCCTTTTCTCTTATCACCCTCCGCGCACGTCGGGTGGTGTGTGTCTGGGGCGTGGCAGCGCTTTGAAGCAGGGCCGGTGCCTCGAAGCGGTGTCTCGCTGGATTGCCGGTCACAGCCTTGTGTCAGCAACCACATCCTTGCCAGGAGGCTCAGCATGACGATGGATTCCAAGTGGTTCCGCGGCCTGTTGTTCGGTTCCATCTACTTCATCCAGGGGGCAATCCTCACCTACTTCTCAGGCTTTAACGCTCTCTACTTGCGCAGCTTCAACCTCTCCTTCAGTCAGATTGGCATTGCCAGCGGCATTGCCTTGATCCCCTTTGTGCTCAAGGTTATCATCGGCATGCTGAGCGACCGGGTGAGCCCGTTCGGGTTGGGTCACCGGCGGCCCTACATGGTCGCAGGCATACTGCTGCAAAGCATGGGGGCCTTTGTCTTGCCGCTCATCAACCCACTGACGTCCTTTGGAGCCTACATCGCTGTGCTCTCGCTGGTCTCTCTGGGCATGTCGACCTACGACACGGCATCAGACGGCCTGGCAATCGATACAACCCCCGAGGACGAACGAGGCTTTGTCCAAGGCGTCATGGTCGGAGCGCGCGCGCTGGCCGCCATCGTATTGGCCACGGCGATGGGCTTTCTGGTGTCGCGGTATTCGTGGGCCGCCGCCTTTGTCTTTGTTGGCGTGGTCACACTGCTGCCACTCGTTCTGGTCCTGCGTGCCACTGAGGGGCAGCGCTCGCGTGCTGGGGCGTTCTCGCTGGCGGGTCTGCGGGCCTTCTTAGCGCTCAGGATGGGCATGTTCCTGCTGCTGGGCTTGGTCTACCCGTTGGTGCTGTATAGCGCCAATGGTGTTATCGGTGCCTTTCTGAATGAGCGAGTGGGTATCACCATGCTGCAGGTGGGCATGTACACGTCGCTGTTCGGCGTGGGCGCCGTGGTGGGTGGGCTGACGGGTGGAGCGGTCACCGATCGGCTGGGGCTCGGGCGCAGCATTCTGCTTGCGCTGATCATCACATCGTTGTCGCTCCTGGCTCTGGCTGCGAGCGCTTCTCCAGCTGTAGCTGCTGTTGCGGTGCTGATGTTCGGTGTCGCTTTTGGATACTATGAGACGGCATATCAGGCAGCCGGCATGGGCTTTGTCGACCCGCGGGTGGCAGCGACGATGTTTGCTGTGATCATGGCGGTAGGGAACATCGGTATCGGGCTTGGCCAACCGCTTGCCGGTGCCTTGGTCGACAGCTTCGGTTTCCAAGTGCTGTTCCTGGTGTTGAGCGTGCTGAATCTTGCCACACTTCCACTGGTCGCCTTGATCTTCCGGCGCGGCCAGAATGGAGAGGGCCTGCTGGGTTGATGGGAGCTCAGACTGCACACTGAACGCTGGCGCCCGGCGCTGAGGGGGCAGAGTTGATCGCATGAGCGCTCTTGACATCTCCAGCGTTGTGTGCTATACTATACTGTAGGGGGGTATAGTAACCCCGCGTCGTGATCGAAAGGAGAGAGATGGGCAAGGAACCTGTACACATCACCGATGACACTTTCAAGCAGGAAGTACTAGATGCCGACACGCCGGTGTTGGTTGATTTCTGGGCGCCTTGGTGTGGCCCTTGCCATATGGTTGCTCCGGCGCTGGAGGAGCTGGCTGCGGAGTATGATGGCCGTGCTGTCATCGCCAAGCTGAATGTCGACGAGAGCGTTGCAGTCGCCGGGAAGTATGGGATTATGAGCATTCCAACCTTGATGATCTTCAAGGACGGTCAGGAAGTAAAGCGCATGGTTGGCGCGCGACCCAAGCCGGCTATCGCCGAGCTCCTAGACGCAGTCCTAGACTCCCAAGGCTAGGTCCTAACACGAGAAAGCGCGTGGTTCTCTCACTCAAGCGAGTGAGACACTGCGCTGGTAGAAGAGTAGGAAGATGCCGATCTACGAGTACCGCTGCGATGAATGCGGAGAAGAATTCGAAAAGTTCCTTCGCTCAATGTCGGCCAGCAGCGATGTCTGCTGTCCGAAATGCGGCAGCCGGCGTGTAGCCAAAGCCATTTCCCTTTTCGGAACGGGTCACTCCTCGTCCGGTGGCACGCGCTTGGATAGTTCCTGTGCGCCGAGCGGTGGTTGACAGATCCGCCGCTGAGAGCAGTTTGCTCTCAAGGATTCGACAATGAGCCGTATTCCTGAAGAGGTGCAGCAAGAGATGCTGTCGCGGCTGCGGCGCATTGAGGGGCAGGCCCGCGGCGTGCAACGGATGGTGGAGCAAGGGCGCGGTTGCGACGAAATCGTCCACCAACTGGCGTCCATGCGCGCCGCGACACAGAGCGCAGCCCTATTCCTGCTGAAGCAGCACGCACGTGATTGCTGGGTGGAGGCCGAATCTCAGGGCGCCGAGCAACCCATCGACGATTGGATTGATCTGGTGTTCAAGGCGTCTCCTTGAGCCCATCTGAAGGCAGAGAACGCACCACGGGACTCCTGTGGTGCGTTTTTCTGTGCCCTGCGTGCGTGTGTTTGCCAGGTGATGTCCCGGTGCTCAGGTGAAGAAGCGTCGCTTCTTCAGTAGAAGCTGCAGCATCAGGACCGCAGCCCCCTTGTCCAGTGGTTCGTTGTTGTTTCCGCATTGCGGAGATTGAATGCAGCTGGGGCAGCCACCTTGGCAGGGGCATTCCGCAATGGCGGTCAACGTCGCCTGCCATAGCTCAAGCAGAAGCTCAAAGCCTTTCTCTGCGATCCCCACCCCACCGGGCATGGCGTCGTAGATGAACACCTCGGGGCGGTTGGTCTGTGAGTGGAACGGCGTGGAGAGGCCGGCAATGTCCAGGCGGTCGCACATGGCGAAGAGAGGCAATATGCCAATGGCGGCGTGCTCGACGGCATGTAGCCCACCAGCAGGATCCAGCCCCGCCTGTTCGACGCGCTGCAGAATCTCGGTTGGGATCTCGAACCACAGGCCGGTTGTGGTGTAGGACTGGGCAGGCATGTCCAGCGGTTCGACGGACAGTATCGTGTCGCTGAACTGCTGCCGCCTTCTAAAGCCCACCACCTGCTGCGTCACGCCCAGTTGTCCAACGCAGGCACGGCTCACCGGCAGTTGCCTGTGTTGCCAAGTCTGCAGAACGCGGACCTCGTTGGCCTCTCGGGGTTCGGTGTAATAGTCCACATCCGCAGGCGAGGCGTAGGCGACCCCCATCTGTAGATCGAGATGGCTGATCAGGTATGACTCTCCCTGATGCAGGTACACGGCTCCCGGATAGACGCGCCGCAGGGCTGTGGTCTCCTCAAGCTCTTCCATGAGCTGGTAGTTGCGCGACTCGTCCAGGATGGCGAACTTGTCGCCTGAAACAGAGCGAAGGCTGGCCTTCTCGGCCGGGTAGCCAATCCCTTGGAAGAACCAGCGGTCATTGCGGTACTCCAGGACGCCGCTGCGCTCCAGCCGGACCATCGCTTCGGCAAAGCCGTCGCCGAATAGCTCGGCATCCTCAGGGGTCAGTGGCCTCTCGTATGCAGCGCAGGGAAGGTGCTTCATCAGCAGGTACACGTTGTCTGGGGCGATGAGGGCGTGCTCCGGGCTCCGTCCGAAGAGCGCATCAGGATGCCACATGAAGTACTGGTCCAGCGGGTTGTCCAACCCGATGAGGATGTTGAGAGCCTCTCGAACGCCGCGTCCGGCGCGCCCAGCTTGCTGCCAAGTGCTGGCGATAGTGCCCGGGTAGCCGACCAGGATGGTGGCATCGAGATTGCCCACGTCGATACCCAGCTCGAGCGCGCTGGTTGCGGTCACGCCCAGCAGCTCCCCCGAGAAGAGCTTGCTCTCAATCTCACGGCGCAGTTCGGAGCGGTAGCCGGCGCGATAGGATCTGACCAGCCGGGCGAGGTGCGGGGCGTCTTTGGACAAGATGTCTTGCGCATAGAGCAAGATCAGCTCGGCCACCTTTCGGGCCTTGGTGAAGGTGATGTTGCGAATCCCGTGTCGCGCCATCTCTACAAAGAGCGCTGTCGCCTCGACGTTGGCGCTTCTGCGTGCGCCGCCCGCTGCGTCGAGCAGCGGTGGATTCCACAGCACAAACTCCCTCGCTGCCTGGGGTGAACCATCGTCCTTCACTACTGTGGCTGAGACGTTGGCCAAGCGGCGCGCATGCTCCTGCGGATTGGCGATCGTGGCTGAGCACAGAATGAACTGCGGTTGCGACCCGTAGAAGTGGCAAAGACGCAATAGACGTCGCAGCACACAGGCCACTTGTGAGCCAAACACACCGCGATAGACGTGCGCTTCGTCAATAACGATAAAGCGCAGGTTGGCCAGGAACTTGGACCATAGCGAGTGATTGGGCAGAATGCCCATGTGCAGCATGTCGGGATTGGTCAGGATGATGGAGGCGGAATGCCTCAGGCGCCTGCGCGCAGCGCGGGGCGTGTCGCCGTCATAGGTGCCGAAACGCACACTGCGCGGCATCTGTCGTGTCAGCTGCTCTAAGGAGTGCAACTGATCTTGTGCCAAGGCCTTGGTGGGGAAGAGGTACAAGGAACACGCGCGGGGGTCGTCCAGGATTGCTTCCAGCACCGGGGCATTGTACACGACTGTCTTGCCGCTGGCACTGGACGTGGCAACGATGACGTCTTGGCCGTCTCGGATAGCGTTGATGGCCTGCGCTTGGTGCGAGTAGAGCTGCCTCAGCCCAGTGCTTTGTAGGCTCCTCTGCAGCGCAGCTAGCAGTGGGCGCCGCAGGCGCCCGTAGCGCGCCGCGCGCGCGGCGATATGCTCGATGTGCGCGATCTGCTGGCGGTAGTCGCGCTGACTGCTGAGATGCTGCACAAACTCGTGTGGTGTCATCCCCGGCGCTTTCCGTGATGTGCCATCCCGCTGGGGGTTGCGGTTTCCTCGTTGGCCCCGAAGCATTGTCCGTGAGCCTGATGTGGTGCTGCTGGGCTTGTGAGCGCGCTGTGTGCCAATGGGCGATTGGCTCGCTTTGCAGCACGCTCTAGCATCGTCTACTGTTTATGGAGGGCAGTTCCTTCTTTCTACTGACAAATATCTGCAAAAGGTCAGTGTCTTGTCAAGGAAGTCACACACCACTTCAGTATGATGGGCTGATGCAGCCAACAACCTATGGGAAAACAGCGATGAGAGTCTTTGAATGTGCAGGTAAAAGATACCGAATGACCCCACAGCGTCAGGCTGTGCTTGACGTGGCTCGCCAGCCTGGCGCCGTTCTGGATCCAGCCTGGGTGTACGGAGAGGTGCGAAAGACCGTCCCCAACATCAGCCAGGCCACTGTTGTGCGAACCTTACGCCTTCTGCAAGAAGCTGGCCTGGTTTCAGAGCCCAAGGCTGAACAGGCGGCTGAGCCGCCAGAGGCTCATAGCCAGGTCCACGTCCACGCCCACTGCGTGCGCTGTGAACGGATTGTGGAAGCCACAGTCGACGTGTGCAAGGATCTGGATGAGCTGACCGCCGCGGCCACAGGATTTGTCATCCAGGGCCATCATCTCGATTTCTCGGGATTGTGCCCCCAGTGTGCCCGGGAGACCAACTCGCACTAGAGCCAATGCAGGTCAGACATGCTCTTGGTGAACAAGGACCCCAACACCGAGAATCTGGGGCTCCTGCCTTGTTGTGGCTCCACGCCCAGGCCCGTCTACTCGGTGAGGCCTCGTACGGTGCTCTCGTCCAGCTTCATCAGCAGCTTGGTCAGCAGGTTCAGCGCGTAGTCATAGTCACTGCGGTGCAAGATGCTGGCGTGGCTGTGGATGTGGCGCGTTGGCACGGCAAGCACAACCGTAGGAACTCCCTGGTTGTGCAAGTGTATCTCGGCACCGTCCGTCGCGCCGCCGCGCATGGCCGAGAACTGCAGGGGGATGTCGTTCTCCTCTGCAGTGGAGATCACCAGGTCGCGCAGGCGCAGATTGGGGATCATGGCCGCATCATACAGCAGCAGGCTGGGGCCTTTGCCCAGCTTGACCGCTGACTCCTCCGGCTTGATACCCGGCACATCCCCCGCGATGTCGACCTCCAGGATGATGGCGACGTCGGGGTTGACATTGTGCACGCTCGTCCTGGCCCCGCGCAGGCCGACCTCCTCCTGCACAGTGCCGACGCCATAGACCACGTTGGGATGTGGCTGGTCGTTGAGGCGCTGCAGCGCCTCGATGAACAGCGCGCAGCCCAGCCGATCGTCCCAGGCTTTGGCCATGTAGGTCTTGCCTGGGCTCAGCACGGTGAAGGGACAGATGGGGATGATCGGATCACCGGGTCGCACGCCGCAAGCCTTGACCTCTTCGGCACTGGTGGCGCCGATATCGATGTACATGTCCGTCTTCTTCACCAGCTTGCCAGCCTCTTCGCGATCAAGCAGGTGTGGCGGCTTGGCGCCAAGCAATCCGATCACGTCGCCGGACGAGCTCTTGATCACCACCCGCTGTGCCAGCATGACTTGATCCCACCACCCACCCAGTGGCACGAAGCGGATAAAGCCCTCGTCGGTGATGAGGCTGACCATGAAGCCAACTTCGTCCATATGGCCGGCTAGCATCACGCGTGGGGCGTC
>Ga0180438_10005201_pt1 | contig 18243 bp, 24 predicted proteins | sample SS_ome_12_FD_132455 | JGI IMG/M metagenome (GOLD analysis project Ga0180438, IMG submission 132455) | Hypersaline lake sediment archaeal communities from the Salton Sea, California, USA - SS_3_D_2 metaG | ecosystem: Environmental > Aquatic > Non-marine Saline and Alkaline > Hypersaline >...
CACAACACCATCGACAAGGTGGTGGGATTCGCCATCCTTAACCAGATCGACCTCTCCCGTTGCATCATTGGCTGCACAGGCAGACAGCCGTCTGGCATGGTTTCCAAGGTCGCAAATGCTGGCGTGCCGGTGATCGTCTCCAAGGCTGCCCCGACATACAATGGAATCCTGACTGCCAACGATGCCGGCATCACCTTGATCTGCTTCGCCAGGGGGAATCGCTTCACGATATACACGCACCCGCACCGCATTCGAGACCTCAGCGGCGAGGCGACGACAGGTGCTATGAAGTGCGGGGGCTCTTGAGCACTCGTGCGCGTTCCGCCGGGGACACTATGCCCACTGTGAGCGCCGTGGTACTTGCCGGGGGCAGAAGCACTCGCCTGCAACAGGACAAGGCCCTACTGGAGCTCGACGGCCAATGGGTTCTGGAGAGTATCCTGCACAAGCTGGCATTCCTGAGCGACGATGTGCTTGTGGTCGGCGGAGACCGAGTCAAGCTTCGCCCTTTGGGCGTGCCCATTGTCCCCGACGCCCGCCCGGGGGCAGGACCGTTGGGAGGCATCTACAGCGGTCTCAAAAGGATGCGCCACGAGCGCGGCCTCTTTGTAGCCTGTGACATGCCACTCCTCAACCTGTCCCTTCTGCGTTACATGATCGAGCTGTCACCTGAGTTCGATGTGGTGATCCCGCGAATCGGTGACAACGTCGAACCCCTGCACGCCATCTACAGTAAGATGTGCCTGCTGCCCATGGAAGAGCATCTGAATCGCGGTGAACGCCGAGTAGTCTGCTTTCACGCTAGTGTCCGCATGAGATATGTCGAAGAGTCCGAGATCCTCAGCTTTGATCCCCAACACCTGTCTTTCTTCAACATCAATACCCCGCAGGATCTGCAGATGGCCAGGCAAATCCATCAGAAGCAACGGCCTACGGGCAAAGTCGACTGATACCCGCCGTCCTGTTCGCACCAGCCATGAGAGCGGCATGCCTCCGAACGCCTTGTGAGACATGCGTCTGGCGATCCCATGGGGAGATTGCACTGCAGCCCCACGCACAGCAATCTTGTACGGCCGCGCTTGCTCAGCTATAATGGTCTGGGCTGCTCCTGTCGCAGTAACTGGTCAGTGCATGCATGAACTCTCGATCACCCAGCACATCCTGGATATCGTCACCAAGCACGCACAGCGCGCCAACGCCGAAAGGGTGATAGCCATCAACCTAGTAGTCGGCGAGCTCACTGGATTCGTGGACGATTCTATCCAGTTCTACTTCGACATGCTCAGTCCGAACACGCTGGCCGCGGGTGCCCGGCTCAGCATTCGACGTGTCCCGGCACGAGTGCGGTGCAGCGATTGCGGTAAGGAGTTTGGCCCGCAGGGTTGCAGATGGCTGTGCCCAAGGTGCCACACCATCGGTGGCGCCGTCGTGAGCGGCCGTGAGTTTTTGGTAGAGAGCATCGAGGTCGAGTAACGGGAAAAGGAGTGTGTTGGTGAAAGTCTCGGTCGTACAGGACATCCTCAGCGCAAACGACCAGCTGGCCATGCAGAACCGGGAACTGTTCGACAAGCATGATATCTGCGTGATCAACCTGATGGCCTCACCAGGCAGCGGCAAAACAAGCCTCATACTCCGTACGATTGACGCCCTAAGGTCGCAGTTACGCATTGGCGTGATCGAGGGGGACATTGCCTCCACCGTTGATGCCGACCGCGTGGCCGCCAAGTCGGTGCCCGTGGTGCAGATCAACACCGGTGGGCAATGCCACCTAGATGCACCGATGATTCAGCGCGCACTCAAACAGCTGCCGCTTGCGGACCTCGATCTGATCCTGATCGAGAACGTTGGCAACCTGGTCTGTCCGGTGGCCTTTGGACTGGGCGAGGATCTGAAGGTCATGCTTGCCAGCGCTCCGGAGGGCGATGACAAGCCCTACAAGTATCCCGGTATATTCCTGGCCGTGGACGCCGTGGTCATCAACAAGGTCGATCTGCTGCCCTACCTGCGCTTTGATGTGGCCGCTTTCCGTGAGCTGGTGAGGGGTATGAACCCTGACGTACGCCTCTTCGAAGTGTCCTGTGACACCGGCGAAGGAATAGAAGAGTGGACCGCGTGGGTCTCGCAAGAGCGAGCCAAGCGACTACACGGTTCATAGAAACCGTGGAAAACCATCGGACAGGCCGATCGCGCTGACTGGCGATACACTTTCTCATGTTCCGGGCTGCCTGCTTTGGGGCAACTACTTGGCACTATGTCTTTCGTCTAGGGAACTGCGGACGAGTCCCGCAAGCGAGGTCGCCACGGCCAGTTCCCGCTCCTGAGAGCACCAAACAGCCCGTGAATTCGAAGATTCCCGACCGTCTTCGGCGCATTCCGCCGCGTGCCGAGTCGAGCAATCCGCCAGCCAGAGAGTCTCCCGGGGCAAGGACACACTGATAGTGCCCTGCATCGAGGATTGCAGCCCCGGCCCGTGTGTGCTACAATTGCCGTTGCATGCTCGCCCAACGTCACGAAGGAGGTTTCTGCATGGTCACTGTCGACACACTGAGGGCAAGTCCTCTCTTCTCGGAGTTGGAGGACCAAGAACTGCAGAAGATCGTTCCGCTGTGCAGGGAAGAACAGCGCCCACGGGGTACCGTGATATTCACGAAAGGGGATGAGGCCGATACTCTCTATCTTCTCGAGAAAGGCGAGGTGCGACTGGTTTACGAGATCTGTCCTCAACCAGATGCGTGTGAAAACACCACGATTCCGGTCGAGACGGCCGGCATGGTGATTGGCTGGTCAGCGCTGGTGAGGCCACGACGATTGACAGCGTCGGCGCACTGCTTGAGCGACGTCCAGCTTGTGGCAATCAACGGCGAGGCTCTCAGCGACTTGCTTGAGCAGGATAGCCATATGGGCTTTGTGGTGATGAAGGCGCTCGCCAAGGTGATCAACGACCGTCTGAGGCAGGCCAAGGAGCTCAGTTTCGACCGCGTGATGGGAGTGCTCTAGACGCTCCGCTGCGGGAACACCTAGTCACTATCTCACAGTCTCTAGCATCCACGCCCATGCAGATCTGTCACGCTGCCTTTGGCAGCGCAAAGCTGAACTTACTGCCCCTGCCATGCTCGGATTCTGCCCAGATCCTGCCGCCATACGACTCTACGATGCGCTTGACGATCGTCAGGCCCAGTCCGGTGCCCTGGCGCTCGATGGCCTTGGCCTCTTCCGTACGATAGAATTCCTCGAACAGATGCTGCAACTGCTCGGGCGTCATGCCGATGCCTGTGTCGCGCACAATTCCAACAACATAGTTGGGGTTCTGTGAGAGACTCACCACAACAATGCCACCGGGGGCAGTATACTTGATGGCATTGCTAATCAGGTTGGTCCAAACCTGTTTGACGTGCTCAGGGTTGGCCCGAACGGGCGGAACGCCCTCCTCTATCTGCACGCTGAACAGCAGATCCTTTTCCTCCGCTCTGGCTTGCATCAAGTCCGTGACGCCCTGCAACACCTGAGCCACATCCACTGCTTCAATCTGCTCTTCCTGCTTTCGCCCTTCCTGAAGCCGTGCCAGATCCAGCAAGTCGCTGATCAGCGCCAGTTGCTCCAGCGCACGGCGCTCTGACTTCTCGATAATCTCTCGCTGCCGTTCCTGCGGCACATACCCATCCAGGATCAGCCGCAGGTAGCTCTGGATGGCAGCCACCGGGGCTCGCAGCTCATGCGTCACCAGACGAATGAACTGCGACCGTGCCTTGTCCAGTTCCGCCAAACGTCGGTTCAGGGTTGCCAACTCGCCTGCCCGCACCTCGCAGGACAGGTTTGACCTGACCAGCTCCTCCTCACGGCGGACCAGCATCTCAGCGATAGCAGAAGCGATGTAGGCACAGATGAACAGCGTCCCGCCGAAAGCGAACAGCACAACGGCCACATACAGTCCGCGCTGGTAGCGCTCGGGAGACACCAGCCCGGTGAGATGCACGTGGGGGATCCACTGATAGTACTCTGCCATCACCAGACCCGAGAACAGGAACGTTGCCAGTGCAGCGTAGAGAAGGCTGTAGCGCCGCGGCAGCAGAACGCTGGCCGCGGCCACATGGACGATATAGAAGAGGTAGAAGGGGTTCTCAATGCCACCACTAAAGTGCAGCAGCAGGGTCAGAGCCACAAGATCGGTTGCTATTTGCACATTGGCAAACCAAGTGTAGCGCTCGCGAATGTCATCCCCTTGTTGAGCGCTGAGGCGCCTCCCATACGCCAGAAAGAACGCATTGGCAACGGCCATCGCTGCGGCAATAGCGATCAGAACCGGCATGGGCAAGGCATCGGAAAAGAGGAGATCGCCTGCGGAGATGATCACCAGCGCACCAATCACCTCCGCCCAACGGAACTGTATGAGCTGATCGGTGCGCATTCTGAGCCAGGGTTGCAGAGACATAGCTGGGTGATCGGTCAATGTCCCTCCCTCGGAAACAGGGTCCTGTTTTCGACCGTCTTCAACTTGTGGCGCAGCGCTCACAGCTAGGGAAGATCGAAATGTTCCCTCAGCGCCACAACTGCATCATCCACACGGTCCCCGTCAATCAGGCATGACACGGTGGAGATGGAAGTGCTAATAGCCATGATGTTTATGCCGGCCGAGGCCATCGCCTCAAAGACTGCAGCACCAATAGCTGGGCGTTCGCGAAAGTCAGGGCCAAAGACCGACACCAGCGCAACGTTCTTTTGATGCACGATCTCTTCAGCATCTACCTGGTCCTTCACGGGCTGCAGTGCCGTCAGTGCATCTTCCAGCTGATCCTCCCGCACGCAGAACACAATGTGGCTGTTCTCTGACAAATCGGTGCACTGCACGATGAACTCGGCGTTGACCCCGCTCTCGCCCAGCACGCGCAGCACGTCACACGCCAAGCCGCATCGATCTGGAGCAGCCATGACCCCTATTCTGGCTAGGTGCTCATTGCGGATGATCCCCCCAGCCTTGATCTTGTCCCCCATCACACACCTCCTGTGAATCGTCACTAGCGCTAAGGCGATCAAAGGAGCCCCCGCGCTCCAAAGAGCGCCCTGCCTTGTCGCCACTACGCAAGCAGTTGCTGATGATAGGCAAAACACCCTGCTTGGGCAAACCGCACCTGCCCCGACACGGGCTATCTGTCCCGAGCTTCTGCAGGCCGGGCGCGCGTGCATCAGTTCCGCGCGCATGAAGCGTCGCCCCACCCATCATCAGCGGGCAGCGCTAGATCTTACTGCCTAGCTCCTCAGCAGATCCTTGACCCGCTGTAGAAGAACCTCGGGAGGCACGGGCTTGGATAGGAAGCCGTCGATATGGATGTACTCGTCGGTCGGGAACAAGGCTGCATAGTCTGTGTTGGCGATCGAGGTCACCATCAGAATGGGCACGTCTTTTGCATTGTCTCGCATGCGTTGGCTCATCTGCAGCCCATCGAGCACGGAAGCCATGATGACGTCGAGAATCACCAGATCGGGTGCCTCCGATTCAACCTTCGCCAAACCCTCATCGCCACTAGCAGCGCTTACAATCTGATAACCGTTTGGCTCCAGGGTCAGCCGCATTGCCTCCACAAAGTCAGGATCATCGTCCACGACCAGAATCTTGCGTTGAGCCACAGGTCCCTCCTTCACACAGAGTCTCTTCTCTACGCTGCCATTGGACAGCGTTGATGTTCGATATGGTACTCGAACTCATCGCGAAAATGCTTCAGGCTGCTGAGAACCGGGTTCACGGCCGCGTCGCCCATCGGACAGAACGTTACACCGCGCAAGCCATTCGCCAGCACCTCAAGTCGCTCAATATCGCCGGGTTGGCCCTCACCCCGTTCGATGCGCTCGAGAATCGCCGACATGCGAGTCGTACCCGTCCGACAGGGCGTGCAACGTCCGCAAGACTCGTGCCGGAAAAAGCGCATCAACCTGCGGGTAACATCGACCATGCAGGTACCTTCATCCATAACCACCACAGCTCCAGTGCCCAGCATCGTCCCCGCCGCTTCCAGCGATTCAAAATCAAGGGTGACATCCAGTTGATCCGCGGTCAGCATGGGCGTTGAAGCACCACCGGGAATGACGGCCTTCAGTCTCCGGTCAGATGACATGCCCCCGGCGTGTTCAAACAGCAGCTCGCGGAGAGGAACCCCGAGTGGCAACTCAAAGATGTCTCGATTGCGCACGTGGCCGCTTACGCAGAATATCTTTGGACCGGTGCTCTTTGGCGTGCCAATGTCGGCATACCACTCTGGCCCACGATTGACAATGTGGGGGATGTTGGCCAGCGTCTCAACATTGTGCACCAGTGTAGGTTTGCCCCACAGGCCAACGCTGGCTGGATAGGGTGGTTTCTTCCGCGGCTCGCCACGTTTCCCCTCCAGCGACTCAATCAGCGCGGTCTCTTCGCCGCAGATGTAGGCACCAGCCCCGCGGTGTACCGAGAGGTCAAGTGAATAGCCGCTCCCCAGGATGTTCTGGCCCAGAAAGCCCTTGGCATAGGCGTCGTCGATTGCCTTGATCCAACGTTTGACACCGAGGAAGAACTCTCCACGGATATATACAAAGGCACGCTGAGCACCCACAGCATAGCTGGCGATGATCACACCCTCAATGATCTGGTGGGGATCCTTCTCAACCAGTGCTCGGTCCTTGAACGTGCCTGGCTCCCCCTCATCAGTGTTGACGCAAACATACTTCTCGACGTCGCCCTTGGGCATAAAGCCCCACTTCCTGCCTGCCGGGAATCCGGCGCCACCCCGTCCACGCAAGCCCGAAGCTGTCACCATCTCTATCAGTTGCTCGGGGGTGTGCTCACGGAGTGCCTTCGCCAGAGCCTGATAACCCCCGTTCTCCATATAGACGTCTATCGTCTCGGAACGAGGCAGCCCAAAGTTGCGTGTTAGGATCTTCTCAAGCATGGTACCCCCTCAGCGTCTCAAGCAGCTCATCCACCTTCTCCTGGGTCATGTCTTCGTAGAGTGCATCGTTGACGCGCATAGCTGGCGACGTGCCGCACGAAGCCAGACACTGCACTGTCTCAAGCGTGAACATGCCGTCACCTGTTGTCTCGCCAACCTCAATTTCCAGCTTCCTCTTCAGGTAATCGACCAGCCGCTCCGCGCCCCCGGCCAAGTAGCACGACAAGCCCTCGCAGACCTGCAGCACATAGCGTCCAGTAGGCTGCATGCGGTACAGACTGTAGAAGCTGGCCATCGAGTACACCGACGACGGTGTGAGGTCGAGCCGTTCGGCTACCCGCTCGATGGCTTCCTTGCTCAGATACCCGTACTGTTCTTGCGCGATGAATAGGGCGGTCAGCAGCATGGAGCGTTTTGCTGGATCCGCGATCGCTGTCTCAGCTCTCATCTGTCTATTCCCTCCTCAACGATTGTGGCGACATTCTGCAGCCGCTAGACTCGTTCGTCACACAACTGATGCTACTCATGATGATTGGGGGCTGTTCTCTCCCTCCAACAGGCGCGCGACCTGCCGCAACAGATCCGCTGGGTCAACTGGTTTGGTCATGAATGCATCCACGGCCAGGTACTCGTCAGTAGGAAAGACCCCCGCCTCCTCTCTGCTGACAATGGCCGAAATCATGATCACTGGCACCTTTCTGAGTTCAGGATCATCCCTCATCTGCCGGGTGACATTCAGACCATCCAGCACGTAGGACATCATAACATCCAGGAGTACCAGATCGGGCTTGTCCTCGCGCATCATGCGCAGTGCTGAATCGGCCGTTGCTGCGGTTTTCACGCGGTAGCCCTGTGATTCGAGTACGATTCGCGTGTACTCCACAAAGTCGGGATCATCATCCACGACCAGTATGCTGTAGCCAGCCGAAGACATCGTTCTGCTCCCCGATCAGGCCTTGATGAACTGGGCGACCTTGTTCAGCAGATCATCGGGCTGGACTGGCTTGGAGATCCACGCATCGATCGGAATGTACTCGTCGGTGGGAAACATGCCAGCAGAGGGACTGTCCGCGATCGACGAGACCATGACGATTGGCACTTTGCTCAGCGCGGCATCCTCGCTCATGGCGTGGCTCAGATTGAGCCCATCAAGCACTGTGGACATCATCACGTCCAACAGAACCAGATCGGGCAGGTCGGCGCGCATGGAACTCAGTGCCTGATCGCCATTTGCAGCGGTATTCACCTCGTACCCATGGCTTTCCAGAATTGTCCTGGTGATCTCCACAAAGTCTGGATCATCGTCAACTACCAGTACCTTGGCCATCGCTTACCTCCATTTCAGCTAGTCAAAGGGCGACTCCACCACGCTACGGCAAAAGGCGCTTCACTTCCGCGAGAAGCTGATCGGGGCCAACAGGCTTGGACAGGAAGTTCTCTACTGGTACATACTCATCCGTGGGAAACATCGCCGCATAGTCCGAACTGGCGATGGATGAGACCATGAGGATGGGGGTTTTGCTGACACCACGCTCGGCCCTCATGCGAAAGCTGGCATCGAGGCCATCGAGAACGCCGTTCATCATCACGTCCAGAATGACGAGGTCGGGGCGATCCCGGTACATGGCACGCAGTCCCTGTTCGCCATTCGCGGCCGAGGTAACCTCATAGCCAGCACTCTCGAGAACGATTCTCGTCGCCTCGACAAAGTCGGGATCGTCATCCACGACCAAGACCAGCGGCGGGCCCTGGCGAGGCAGAAGCCAATCGCAGCTTTCTTTGATGTTCTTCAGCACGTGCGAAGTCGCCGTTGCGTAGACGCCCTCAATCCGTGCCATGCGTCGCGTCAGAAAGCCCAGCAGTTGCTCGTCCGAGGGGAAGACTGCCTCCACAATCACGTCATATTCGCCTGTTGCATACTTGACAGAGCGGACCTCCTCCATCGCGGCCAGTTGCTCGCCTATATGCTGCACCTGGCTCAAGTCCACCTTCAGCATGATGATCGTCTCGACCTCAAGGCCTAGTCTGTCCACGGCCGGCACACCAACAACGCGGACAATGCCTTCCTTCAACAGTCGGTCGATTCTCTTCCGCACCGTCGCTTCGGCGACGCCGACGCTGCGAGCAATGTCCACATTGGACATGCGTCCGTCCATCTGCAGCAGTGCGATGATTCTGCGGTCTGTGGTGTCGATTTCGCGACCCAAGGCATCATTCCTCGATGTTTTCGTGCTACAATATAGCATAGAATGCGAAATTCGTCAAATCCGTCCGGAGGACTGTCTGCCAGCCTGTACGCGTAAGCTCGCAGCATTAACGGAGTAAGCGGCTCTGTTATGCCTTCTTGCTCTTGAATTCTCCACGGCTTTCTGCTAGAATCTGACTGGATCTCGCAATCCTGGAAGGAGGCCTACCATGCAACTAACCCGCGGAACGGACTATGGCATCATGGGTATGGTTTACCTGGCCATGCAACCCTTCGACAAGGTTACCTTATTGCATGAGATCGCCGAGAGTCAGGAGATGCCAGAAAGCTATCTTGCCAAAGTATTCCAGGACTTGAGCAGAGAAGGCCTCGTGTGCTCACGGCGTGGGGCAAAGGGTGGATTCTGTCTGGCGCGGCCTGCATCCGAGATCACACTGCTCCAGGTGATCGAGGCATTGCAGGGACCAGTCTCACTGAACCGCTGCCTAGACATACGCGAGGGGTGTCCCCATCTTGACACGTGCCCTGTGGCTCCCGTGCTGCGCGAAGCTCAGGCACAACTGCTGGAGACGCTCGACGCGGCAACCTTCGATATGCTGGCCAACGAGTCACTTGCCCTACGCGCCAAACAGGAAGAGCAGACTGCATGACCCGCATCTATGTGGGCACGTCGAGCTGGTCCGACCACGAGGGCTTCTACCCGCCCGATTTGCCCTCCAACCAGCAGATCACCTTCTACGCGCACCACTTTGCTATCGTTGAGATAAACTCCACGTTCTACCGGCTCATGCCCACCCGCAGCTTCAGCCTGTGGGCCCAGCGCACGCCACCGGGATTCCTATTCGACGTCAAGCCGTACCGCCAGCTCACGTGGCACGATCGTGAGCACCCGCCAGATGCTGACGTCTTTGGGGCGTTCAGCAGATCCTTGCAGCCGCTCCGGGACGTCGGCAAGCTCGGCGCGGTCCATTTTCAGTTCCCACCTTGGTTCAAGTTCGCAGCCGACAACGTGGCCTATCTCAAACACTGCCGAGAGAGCCTGCCCGGGGACCGTGTTTGCGTCGAGTTCCGGCACCGTAGCTGGCTGGACGGTGATCATGTCCAGCACTTGGTGGAGACCCTGCGCAACTACAGCGTGGGTCTTACTGTGGTGGATGAACCGCAGATCGGCAGTGGCACGGTGCCCACCGTGCTGGCGGTCACCACGCCAGAGTTATCCATCGTGCGTTTCCACGGCCGAAATGCCAAGATGTGGTACAAGAAGGTCAAGCGCACGGCAGATCGCTTTGACTATTTATACACAGATGAGGAGCTACAGGGGTGGGTGCCGAACGTGGCCGAGCTGGCCGAGGAAGCACAGGAGATTCACATCTTCTTCAACAACAACCAGCAGGATTATGCCGTCCGCAACGCGCATCAGTTGCGGGAGCTCCTCAAGCGGCAGCTGTCCGGTACCGAGTTAGTGATGCCAGCCACAGAAAACGAGGGCTGAGCGCCCGGCACCGGCAAGGAGCTAGGGTCTAGCCTTACTGAGCGCTCGCAGACGCAGGCATCAGCCATAAGAAGGCAACGAAGAATCCCGCGGTGAGCAGGCCTGTCAGCGCCAGGAACCAGCTGGATAGGCCGCTCGTCAACGCTGTGAAGAGGACGATAGCTGTCGCCAGTGCATTGTCTACCACACCGACGCGCAGGATGGCCTCATTCCTCACCGGGTCGCGATAGGCGTACCAATAGGCCACGCCAATGGCGACGGCCAGCGCTCCGAAGGAGCGCAGGAACAGCGGGTTCTCGGGCACGGGCAGGCCGAACCATCGCAACAGCGTCGGAGAAGCCCAGAGTGCCGGCAAGCCCCACACCGCCAAGCAGAGAACAACCTTCACCAGAAGGATGCGCCGCAGCCACTGCAGGCGCTGACCAGGCTCCATAGTACTACCTCCAGCTTCAGTACTACAACTACTTCCAGCGCTGCCGCGCCCCCATTCCGGCTACTGCGATCTTGACAGCATCAGCGCAGGCGACGGTAGGGCGCCACACACTGGATCCACTCATCGGGTCTTGCAGGGGGAAGAGTACGACGGCACTCCAACCTCGGCAGCCCAAAGTTGAGCAATACACCCACCGGCAATCGGCACACCGCCAGATAGGTCAGGATCTGTGCAAGGTCAGAGTCTCTCAGCCAGTTTGGGGTGGCCTTGCATTCGACGACGACGGTGCTGTCCACGACTAGGTCAGGGTACAGCCAGCTACACAATCGTCCTTCAACGATCAGTGGAACAGCCTGCTCGGACACGACCGCCAATCCCAGGTCGGCTATGGCGTCTCCAAGGGCCTCTCGGTACGATTGTTCCCTGTGACAGAAGCCCAGGCAGCGATGAACAGAATGCGCGGCGCGGATGACCGCGTCGACGATGCCTTTGTGGGGGCGAAACTCCCTGCCCGGCAAGTCTAACCCTCCATTTGCGGTCAGAGCTACTCCGGTGGAGTGTGCACAGCTCCCACCACAGTGGCCCGTCCCGACCCGGGCTCAGCGGAACCTGCGTACGTAGAAGGTCTGCCCATCGTAGCGGGTTTCGACCAATCGTCGCTGAACAATCAGGTTGTGGACGGTTGTCCAATCGGCTCCGGCCCGCTTCAGGAATGCGTCGACGGCATCTTGGCGCATGGGATGCACCGCAGTGATGCCCAACAGGTCCTGTGCCACATCTCCGGTGAAGGCAAAGGCGTTGCCCTCGTATCCGATCAAGTACTCCACCTGATCTACCCTCTGGCTGATGAGTTGACAGGCGCGAGACACGGCATCCTCGCTGGGTGGACGCACCCAAGATTCGGCGGGGGGCCGAATGGGAATGGAAACATAGGCCCGAGTTAGCTTCAGGCGAGCGAGAAAGCCAGCGATCTCCGTCACAGACGCCACGCCATCGTTCAGCTCCTCGACCAACATCGTCTCAGTGACCAGCTCTCCGCCGAAGCTCCGGCCGAACTCTAGCACCCCCTGCAGGATAGACTCCAACCGCAGCGTTCCCTGGGGACGGTCAACTTGACGCCAGAGCTCTTCGCGCGCCGCGTCGACCTTAAGTGAAACCCAGTCAGCTTGGGCGAGTTCCTCCCTCACATCCTGACGCCAGATGAGCGAGCTGTTGCTGATCACGGCGATTGGGATGCGCAGATCGCGGAGCAGCGCGATCTCCGCGCCGAGATTCGCATCTAGCGTCGGTTCGCCATCGGGCACAAAGGTCAGATAGTCAACGGACTCGCCGCTTTGCAGGGTCCGCTCTACTTTGGCCGCGACGGCGCTCAGGACCTGCTCTGGCTCGTAGAAAGCACGCCGCTCGACCTGCATGTTCGTGGTACGGCCCAGCTGGCAGTAGACACATGAGTAGCTGCACATCTTAGGAGGGATGTTGTTGATCCCCAGGCTCCGCCCCAAACGGCGCGACGGTACAGGCCCAAAAGCAATCACCGTTCGGCCGCCTTCCGAGCGGACTTCCGGCGCGCGAGTTCACACGCCAGCAGAGACTCCGCGATCAGTGGCGCGAACATGTGCCGCCCTCATCGCAGGGTGGGCTATCGCAGCGCTCAGCACGTCCGCAGCAGGTTTGTCCTGCCGGCCGGGACGCACACTCACTGGATATGAAGGGCGCGGAGATTAGTTTGTCCAGCGACGCACTGCCACAGTTCGGGCAGACAACGCTCCGATCGCCCCGCACCAGCACCTCGAAGTTGGTGTCGCATTCACGACAGTGATACTCATAGATTGGCATTCGCACCCCCTCTGGAGTGGTAAGAGCGAGCTGACCGCACCGCCTTATCGATTGCCGCGTCTGCGGCGACGCGCACGGTGCCCTCCGTCTCCACGCGTCCCACCGGATGCTGGCCGGGCCTCATCGACGGCAATCTGGTTACTCGGCGAGATCTGCGCCAGATGACGACCCACAGCCTGTACTAGCGCCCCCACCGTCCTGGTCAGCAGCGCCAAGCCCATTTCCGCGATTGGTGCATTTCTGGTTTGCGCAGGCACACTGCGCACCCGCACCACGGGAACTGGATGCTGTGGTACGGGCAGTGCCTCGCCTTCAATCAGAGGCTGAATGGCTTCCTGCGGGCAGGCGTCCACACAGGCCTGGCAACCCGTGCAGAGCTCTTCATCCACACGCGCTGTGTCGCCAGCCAAAGAAATGGCCTCCGCGGGACACACCTCCAGACAGGCCCCGCAACCAATGCAGCGCTCGTCATCTATCCATACTGACTGTCGCTCAGACATCATCTCTGCTCCATGAACTGCACTACTTCCATGCGCCTCAAAACTCTTCCGTCACCTCCACGAGCGGCGAAAGATCACGCTGATCAACTGTCGGCTTAGCCACATGAGCCAGGCAGACTGCTGGTGTCGTTGTCTAGCGTGCGGTTATTGGATGGCGCCTGTCTCCGGCACCTTAACAAGGGTGTCAAGCAACAGACCCTTGAATCTGTTCAAGGTGATGGGTTGAAACACCACTTCCAGGCCGGTCCAGTCAAATATCTCAAGAATTGCCTCGGCATGCTGGGTCATGTACTCATCTTCCACACCAAGGCTGTCCAAGACAGTGATTCTATCATAGAAGCCAGGGAAGTTCGCATTGGCATCAGCCGCATCCCAGCCAAAGTATCTCCGATAGACGGTATCCCAATTGCGCAGCCAGCCAATCGTGAACCACAAGATCTTGTCCTCCCTGCCTCCGCTGATCCGGTTCCGCTCCTCTACGCCGGCGACCATGTCATAGCCGTAGTTCGCTTGCACGGCAACGATGCCCTGTCCTGCTGCTTCCAAGATCGAATGCACTCGCCTGCCCGGCTGGTCGGTACTCACGTAGCACTTTTTACCGTATGCCACGATTATCTTATTGTCAGGACACCACCGACGCGCCTGCGCCAGCTTCCTCAGAAGGTGCTCCTCCAGCCTATCAGGTAGAGCATGTAGACCCGGCGGTGTGAAGAAAACCCGCCGTGCATTAAGGAAGCCGCTCTCCATGAGATGCGCAACTTCTGGCTGAAGCATTCCACAAGATATGAGGCAGCGATCCTCAAACCCGCGGGGCTCAGACACTCCTACCCTCCTTCAGTGAAGCTCGCGCTGCCGGGATCAACAGAATCTGGCCTCACCAACACCGTGGTAAAGCAGCGATCGCGCTCCATTCCATTCGTGTCTGGCTACACCCCCGATCAAGCCCTCCGGTCGACTGGGCGAGCCGTGGCCTCTAATCCTTTCCCTCGGCCGGCACCTTTCCGGTCGAGTCCACGGTCCCTGTGAGCACGACCCGGCTCTTCATCAGATCGATGCTCTGGATCTGAGCTTGAAGCAAGATGCTTTCACCAAACAGCGAAGTGATGCGAATCCCATCGCCCTCAACGGTGATCCAGGCTACGTCTTGCATCACCGCCCGTTGTCGGTCCCCGCCTTTCAGATAGACACTTGCCAAGCACATAATCGCCCCCTACAGCAACTTGTCGAGTATCTTGCCTATGTCCGTCTTCACCCTCTCTCGGTTCACCGGGCGCCCCTCCAGGGCCGCCTGGAATAGCTCCGGCTCATAGCCGATGACGCCAATGATCTTCAGCCCCCTATCGAGCAGGGTGTGTTCCAACTGAGATCCGAGCTCGTCGGATGCAACCTTGTTCAGTATGGCGCAGCTGCCGTCGAGCCCCATTTCAGCAGCCAAATCACCGATCTTTGCCGCGAGCTCTATCGAGTCGAACGAAGGCTCAGTCACAGCAATGACCGCGTCAACGCTCGTCTCAACACCGCGGCCAAAATGCTCTATGCCCGCCTCGGTATCAATGACTGCCACCTCGTTGTCCTGCAGGCAAAGTCTATGCAGGAACTCTCGGCTCAGAGCTCCCATTGGGCAGGCACATCCTTCAAGTGACTGCAAGATCTTCCCCACACAAACCAGCCTAATGCCATCGTGTTCCTCAACATACCCCGATGGTAGATCGCTGGTCGCAATCTGCTCTCGGGTGAGAACGCTCTCTGGCGACCCCGACTCGTTGGAGAAAGCTTCGAGCACCTTGCGTTTACCTCCGACGAGCTCAAGAAGCGGCTGGGGTCGCTCTCTTGTCCCCAGCATGAGGTATAGTCCCGGGTTTGACTCATCGGCGTCGACCACCAGTACCCGGAATCCTCTGTCAGCAAGGCCATGTGCCAGGAGCGCAACCACCGTGCTCTTTCCGCTGCCTCCCTTACCACATACGGCGATCTTCTTCATGCCCCTTCATCTCCCTCCAGGGCCGACAACGAAGCGTGGGCCACAGACCTCTGCGCTTCATGCCACATGACCTGCGTTGCAGTGCTCTCATCATCCACCGTGGACTCCCAGTCAGCAGGCCTGGCACACAAATGAACGGGCAGCACGATTCAGCACCACAGGTACCCCATACCTTCCCCTCAATGACAACGATTCCATGTGGGGCGGCAGTGGCATTGTCCCCGCACAAGCGATCGCTCAGGCATTGCTACGCTCTCCACCTTCAGTGGTAGTCACCATTACCTTCCTCCATATGCCGCGAGTAGGCATCAAGAAGATAGTCCATCATGTGGCGTGTCTCCTGCAGATCCCGCGTCCACCAGCGCAAAACCTCATCGCCCCACTTGGCCAGGCGGTAGACCCGGCGCGGAGGACCCTGCGTCTGCTCCTCTTGCCAGTTCGAAACTACCCAACCCTTGGCCTCCATATCGCGGAGTGTCCGATACACGGCACTAGGATCGACGTTGTCCAAACCGAACTCGCCAAGGCCCTCTACCAGCCTGTAGCCATGCGCCATGCCCTGATGAAGCAGCAGCAGCAATGCAGGTTCAAGAAGCCTGACTGCACGGCGGGAGCAGCCCCTTCGTCGCCACCTCATTCCCCGTGCCCTTCTGCCCACACGTCCTCCTGCCAGAGCCTTTAGGAATTCCAAGCCCGAATCTACCTTAGTATAGTCCTCTATATGCAATCTGTCAATAGACCTTTTTCATCTAGCCTAAGGATACCGTCCACGGTACCCTTGCTGGCTGGCGCTGCCTTGATGAGGGCTCACGACATCGTGACTCAAGAATCTGAGCAGTGGGCTTGACCGGCGAAAGCTGAGAGGGTATCATTCCCCTGGGGATCGACCAAAGCCTGCCATCTGGCACGAGGAGGACGGTCATGTTCTGCCCTCAGTGTGGCACCAAGTTAGTGGAAGGGTCTCGCTTCTGCTATCGCTGCGGTTGCCGCCTGGCTGACTACATCCCCGAACTGCAGGGATCGCAGCTCCCCGGGACGGTTCCACGTGAGGTTTGGGGGCCGCAGCAATCGCCTTCAGCACCCACGGATGAGTTGGCGCTTCCAGAGGCCGAGCAGCCCGGCGAACCCGCTGGGGAGCCCCCATTGCATGGTCCGGTCATACTGATTGATCTTTCGCACAAGGAGCGGATCCGCGAAGACCACTGGTCCGCACTCCGAGAGCGGCTGCGCGAGGAGGGCAGGGTCGCTATTCGCACTCGCCAGCCGGTGAACCCGGCACTGCTGCGCAGCAAAAAAATGCTGGTTATCGGGGCCCCGGAGCATCGATGGGTGTTTGGACGCGGAGCGGACCGCTGGCAGGGCGAAGAGATTCGGGCCATCGAGCGCTTTGTGGCCCGCGGCAATGCGCTGTGGGTGATGGGCGACGGCCTGTGCGACGCCGAGGCGCTGAGCGAAGTCACCGCACCCTACGGCATCAGGTTCTGTGCCGACCCGGTCGGTGCTGTCACACTGTCGCGCCAAGAGTTGCTTCGCCACCGGCTGACCCGTGGCATTGATGAGATCTGTCTAGGGTCGGTACGGGGTGTCGGCGGCAACTACCTACTGGTGGAGGAGCCCGCCATTGTGCTGGCCGAGTGCAATGGGCGGCCCGTGATGGCCTACTGCGAACACAAGGATGGAAGGGTCTTGGTCCTGTCGAGCCTGTCCGCCTTCTCGCAGCGATACATCGGGGAGCAGCACAATGCCGCTCTTCTCGACAACATCGTGGATCATCTCCTGCACTTTGTGCCCCCCACAACGGCGCCCTCGCCATCTGAAACTGGGCGCGCCGAGTCGGAGGAGCCAGCGCAGCGCAAACCTGCTCCGGCAGCCGATCGTTCGCAAGACGACGACCAGTCGTGGCAGGAACCAGACACCACCGTAGGCGGGGTGACGCCCGCCCTTCACACCGATCAAGAGACTGCCCAGCAGGCCTACGCTGTCCACCCAGTCGAGGACTATGAAGCCACACCGCGAGGTCAAGAGAAAGAGCCGCCAGCTAGAGACTGGGCCTCGCCCGGCACAGAGTACGTTAGCGACTATCTCACAGAACTCGACGAGGATCAGGCGGAAGAGTACGACAGCTGGGACAGCCCCTGCACCTGAATCCTGGAGGGTCAGTCTCCCCCGCAGGGCCGAACAGCACACCTGCCGTGACGTGAGGCTAGCCTCTCACAGAAGGATAAGCCCCGCTGCTCGTTCGTCTAGGGCATGAAGCCGCGCAGGTAGCGGCTGCGACTCGGGTGGCGCAGGCGGCGCAGGGCCTGACGTTCGATCTGGCGAATGCGCTCGCGGGTTAGCCCAAACTTGGCACCCACTTCCTTGAGCGTGTAGGCGTGGCCATCCTGCAGCCCGAAGCGCAGACGCAGTATGCGCGCCTCGCGCGGCGTCAGAGTGGAAAGGATCTGTTCCAGTTCCTCGGCCAGCAGGTTCTGCGTCGCACGGTCCGGAGGCGTCGGGCTGTCCTCATCTTCGATGAACTCGCCCAGTTCACTGTCCTGCTCCTCGCCGACAGGCTTTTCCAGGGACAGTGGCCGACGCGAGACTCTGATTAGCCAGCGCACGCGGGCCGGGGTTGTTCCCATCTGCACTGCAATCTCACCCATCGTCGGTCGCTGCCCGCTTCGCTGCTCCAGCTGTTGGGCGGTGCGGTACATCTTACGGATGCGATCTCCCACGTGTGATGGCAGGCGGATGACGCGCCCTTGCTGTGCCAGCGCCCGCGTGATGCTCTGCCGTATCCACCACGTGGCATAGGTGCTGAATTTGCAGCCACGCCGGTAATCGAACTTGTCGACCGCCTTCATCAAGCCCAGGTTGCCTTCTTGAATGAGGTCCA
>Ga0180438_10005202_pt1 | contig 18243 bp, 23 predicted proteins | sample SS_ome_12_FD_132455 | JGI IMG/M metagenome (GOLD analysis project Ga0180438, IMG submission 132455) | Hypersaline lake sediment archaeal communities from the Salton Sea, California, USA - SS_3_D_2 metaG | ecosystem: Environmental > Aquatic > Non-marine Saline and Alkaline > Hypersaline >...
ATAATCTTTTCAATAAGGCGCGAAATATTAGAACCATCAGTCATATCACCATAATGTAAAAATAATTTCTTATCTTTAACTTTTGGATCCATTGTTAAATGATCTATACGTTGACGCACATAAAGACTAGTGCGTCTTATTATCCCATGAACCTCATATCCCCTATCAAGAAGAAACTCAGCTAGATAACTACCATCCATCCCTGTTATACCTGTAATTAAAGCTTTTTTCATTTTACTTCCTAATGCTATTTATAGCTCGTATCCTAAGTTTATCAAAATTCGTACCTCTAGGATCTGTTGCAGGACCTTCTGTAGTAAGTATTTGACATTTAGTCTTATACCATCTTTTACCTTTTCCTTGTTTGTGTCTTAGTTTTTGTTTATCTTCGTTTTGAATAATAACAGTAGTTGGCTTGCCATTTAACCAAGATGCACAAGAGTACGCAGACCAACAACCGATAAAATGATGTTGGTGTTTTGTTAGTACTGCAGATACCCTTGAGTTTGTTTTGCCAATCAAATTAAAAACGCCATCTCGCTCATAATTAAATTCTTCTGCTTTTGGTTCTTTAAAAAACCTATTGGTTCTGGTATAAGTAGAACCAATAATAACAACATTGTATTTTAGTTGGTCAATAAGCTGGTCTATTAGCGGAACATATTCTTTAGATGGCATAGCAATTCTATGCGGCTCCCCAGCAAAAGGATGCATAAGTATATATTTACCACTGTTAATTATGTTGTTTACAATATTACTGTCGTTTTTATTTAAATATACAGCTGGCTTTTGAAATTTTAATTTGTTTATTAGGTTGTATTGATTTTTTAACCTAACAGAACCATTGTTAAATTTATTCCATATTTCATTGCCATCTAATACCCATCCATAGTCCTTAACACTGTCTATATATGGGTTGTATTTTATAAATTCTACTGTCTGTGGATTGTGTGTAGAACATAAGGCTTTTACCTCTGTATTTGGATATTTTTCTTTTAATGATTTAATATATCCCCAGCCGTTTTCGCCCTTCATATACACATAATATACATCCCCTAATCCACCACCTAAAGTTACATAAACTGATTTTGGTACATTTACCATAGCCTACCTATATCTTTTGTTTTATGATCTTAACAACATGTTTAGCTGGAATTAACTCCATACACTTGGAGTGACATTTAATTAGATTTTTCTTCTTACATACTGTATTATTATTGCGCCAACAAGGAATACAGTCTAAATTAGAGGTAACAACAGTTACATTTTTATATCCTTTACATCTTGCTTTATAACCAACAGGACCAAATAACGCTATTGTTTTTATACCAATAGCTTCTGCAATATGCATAAAACCACTATCTGGAGTAAGCAAACCATCACATGCTGACAACACACTCACTGCCTTGCGAAATGACAACCCACATGCGTCAATTGTATTTTTATATATATTTACTTTATTCTCGTTTAAAATTACTACATTATAGTTTTTGCTAAGTTCACTAATCAATGCTTTGTAATTTTCAACAGGCCAATCTCTATACAACTCTGCACTATGGACAGCAACTGCAATTGTCTTTTTGTCTTTATCTATATTATTAGCATTTAAAAAATCAATGCCATTTTTACGCTCGTCATCAGTTAAATAGAATCTAGGTTTAATATCAGAAATAAGAGACCTAACCCCAAGAGCCTCTGCAAACAATTCCACTCTACTTTTTTCGATCTTCTTATTTGAATTATATCTAATACTTTCATATCTAGCACAAGGAGAAGAAATATCATAAACAAGATAATATCTTTTTTGATTTATTGGCGCGGCTACATCTATTACTTCGTCTATATGTTTATTGTTTAATAAAACACTATGTAGTTTTTTACACACAGCAACATGTAGTTTTTTATTTGGGTGCTTTTGTTTAATTGTTTCTATAGCTGTTGTTGCCATCACAAGATCACCAATACCATCTGTATGTCTCTTAATTAAAACAATAGGATCTTGACTGCCAACAGTAGTCATATCTCTTCCATATTTTATAACAGCACTAACCTTCAGTGGTTCTTGTAATTTTTTATTCACAGCTTCTAATACCATTTCTGGACTAATACCAATTAAGCAATCAAGTCTATTAACATTACTACGTAAACATACTGGATTATACCAACAAAACTGACAACTTAAATCAAGAACAACGGCAGTAGCATTTGTATAATAGTTTATTCTACTTTGTGGCGGAATAGGACCAAAGATTGTTATCGTTTTCTTTCCTAATGCTCCTGCTATATGCAAAGCACTACTGTCTGGGCACACTACAAGATCACATTGCTCAATAAGAGACGCAACAGGGATAAATTCTTCATTTAAAACTGGGAATATTCTTTCTTTTGACTTCCACCTTTTTGAAGAAGTACCCCAGTCAAGAATAATAACTCTATTCTTGGGATCTTCGGCCAGCAAATCACAAAACTTATCTACTTTATTTAATGGCCAGGTCCTTCTTGCGTCGTTACTTCTGGCTTGTACAACAATAATATTTGTATCTTCTCTTTTCGCGCCACCAAGAAACTCATCCTCAATCCTTTTGACGGCTTGTTTCCTTTCGTCTTCTGTAACTACATAACTAGGAACTCCATCGTCTTCAACACTAACACCTACCTCTTCTGCAAATAAATCTATACGATTAGGAGGTATTCTCCCAGGCTGTTCTTTGTTTAAACCAGTAGCAGTAATGTCAACAGTATAATCATATTTTTGATTATTGAATTCTTCATTAGAAATCAATTGGTCAACATAAGGGTTGTGTCTTATAATATCACCAAGAGCACCCTGTGAATATTCCAGATCTGTACAATATATTAAATGACAATGAGGTATTAGTTCTTTTATTTTACGCAATAAAGGTGTAGTCATTAAGACATCGCCAATACCACCAAGCCTACGTTGAATACATATGATTGGTCTCTTGTTTCTAAGAAGCTTATCAAGTCTAATCTTATTATTCTTTTTACGTTTTTTAGACTTGACATTAACAACACGCACGGGCAAATTATTGCGTGCATCAGGCATGATGATACCGTGCTTACGTCTCATTGGAAGTAACCTTTGTTATTTATGCGTTTTGAAAATAATCAATTGATACTGCAGGTTGAAAAAATTCATCAGATTCCCATTCTTCTTTAGAATCTATATAATAAACTTCACCAACTGCAGAAAAATTACCAGAATCTGCATTCTGTACTTCATAAATAAGATCACAAACATAAATAGACTGATCACTTAAAATATCTGCAATTCGTCCTGCAACTTCAGTGTGAAAGCGTGGCTCAGAAGAACTTAACAATCTAACTTTTGTGTTATTAAGTTTTTTAGCATTGGTAGTCCTTCCAAATTGGATGTGTATCCTAAAAATGTTTTGACGATATCGCATAAGACTCTTGCATAACCCAAGAATTTCTTCTTCGCTTAGCTCGCGAAACTTAGCAAACCCAGGCAAGTCCCAAGGTTTATTATCTTCTGTATACCTTAAAATAATTTCATTTTTTTGACTCTTAGCACCACTAATAGCTTTAACTAATTGGCTCTGATCAGCAGCACCAATGGCTTCTTCAATATGTGTAGGGTTTCTGTAAAAAGTACCATCCGGATGCATAACATCTTCGGGTTTAACATTCTTTGGTAGTGGCATATTATATCCTCCAATTTTCAAAGACCTCTTTAAGGTCTAATAGTTTTTGTGTCATGGTTTTTCTATCTATATTACATTTTCTAGCCAAGTGACTCACTGTAAGTTCTTCATTGTCACTTGTAAGTATAGTATATATAACGTATTTTTCACCTTTTGTAAAGCTTTTTCCTACATACCTATCGTTCATTAATACATCTGGTACACTCCAATAGTACTCTTCTTCTATTTTATAAGGCTCATCTGGCATAGTAATAAGACCAGATGGAATTTCTTTAAGAATCTGTTTAGTAAGCTTTCTTTCTAGTTTGCTCGCGGCCCAAGGTATATGTTTAACTAAAAATGGAACGATACTACTTTTTTTGTAGTTAAAGCTATTAAATAAGCCACCACAGAGAATATACAATTCACTCTCTGCCTCGCAGCTACGCATGTGAAAGTTTTCAATTAACCTCTCGCGCAACCACAACAAACAAGGACGCAGCAACAAATAAAAAACATATATCCTCTCTGACTTAGGTTCTGTAGGATTATTAAACAGAGAGTTTTGATAATCTCTTAATCTTTGAGCTTGGGCAGATGGAATACGCATTGTTTATTTTAGATCAACAGGCCACCCTGGAAAATATGTTAGAGGTTTAGCATTTTCGAGAAACTTTTGATCATCTCCTATAAAAGTGCTGTGATTACAAGACATATAAGCAGACACAAGAAACCATATTCCTTTATCTCGTCTGCATAAAGTAATCATTCCTTTTGAATCACCTTCGCTTGTATCCTCTGCTAAATACAACCCATCTCTTATTTTATTCATTTTATTCCTCTACCCAGTCATAAGACCGTTCAAAAATATCACCATCACATATATATAACTCACCATCGATACCCTTCATTAAATAATCTCCAGGTTTCCCATAAAGAGTGCCCTCTAAAGATTCAACTTCGAATTGTTCATCAATACGTTTGGCATGAACTACAATTGGTTTTTTCATACAGCCGCGCAACCCATCGATATCTTCATATATATACTTATTTACTTTCATCACTCCCACCTATCCATCAAATGACTATATTTCTTAGTAAGCTCATCATATTTCATATGTTTATATCCAGCCTTATCACAGAAAGCAATATCTTTCTTTTTATATTTGTTATACACAACAACTGTTGTAACTTTGAACTCTTCTGGATATAATTTCTTAAGGCGCATAAGTTTCTTCCGGGCGTCGGCCTTCATGTAACCCTTGATCTCATAAAATCCTGCTGGAAACTCATCATTACCTTTGATGATTTCAAAGTCCATAATATACATATATGGTTTTGTTTTATATCCGCCGTGATCAAATGTAAATACTCTCTCCTCAAACTTCCATTCAAGTCCAAGGTAATTAAGTATCCTTGCAAAGTTTGCTTCTGTAGCAGACCTAAAACTATATGTAGGATGTACCTCTGGTCTAATACCTTTCTTCATCTTTGAGTAACTTGCTGATAGAGTTTGTCGTGCTTTCTTTTTGGGTTTAACACCCTTGTGACAATCAATACATTTGACTTTCACATCCATGATGTATCCATCAGGAAGATAGAACAATCTCTTTTTACATTTTGAACACCTAACTGCTCTGGGTGTTTTCATTTTGTTCTCCATGCCTTAGGAGCTTTTGGGAAGTTGATTTTTCGGTATACCTCGCCGGGGTAAAACTCTTCGTCTGGATCATTCATATCTAATATTCCACCGCAATCAATACCGTCGATATTGTTAAGTAAATCTTCTTCTACCCACATTTCATACCAGCCGCGCTCACACTCGTATAACTTTCTTGTCTTTTCTACTATAAATGCATCAGTCATTGTTCTTCTTCCGGCGCGTTAGACTCAACAAAATCATAACACCACTTTGCTACTACAAACCCACAACTAGCACAAGCTATTTGTTCGTCTGTATTCTCATCAAACCTACCATCACTTGTAAGTTCAATACAACAATTAGGACATACTATTTTAGTTTTTATTTCTTCCATTAAAACCTCTTTATGTTTTTCATGGATAGAAGAATACCCAAGTATCTTCTCCCAAAGCTTTGTTTTAGGTACATATCTTTTGCGTATCACAACCAACTCCACTCACCAGTGTACTCGTTGTATATTTGACCAGTATGATCTTCTTCTTTTTCTATTGCCCGCCAAGGAATAATAATTTCTGCAGTATATTGATATACATATTCATTGACAACATCATCAACACTTACAGGTTTATCGTTATATAAAATCTGTACATTTTCTATATTCATTTGTGCAAGTTTTTTATATTCATTTATTGTCACAATAGAAATATCAAAAAAAGGTAATGGTATATTAGGACAGCTTCCAAAACAACAAAAAGGATCAAAGTCAAATTGAATAAAACTTAATGTTCCTGCAATCCTTCTTTTTTTATTAAGTATTTCTTTAAGTGTTTTGGGGCTGTTGTCGATTTGATACGAAACACTAGCAAGCATACCTATTTGTTGTTTTTTATACAGTGCTTTTATATCTACATCCTCAAGGCTATATGTTTTAGTAAAAGTCATTTATAACCAACTCCATTCACCAGTTATAGGATTTTGTATCATCCCTTCGTGATTATCTTCTTTGTTACATTTGCGCGGCCACTCATCACCAACATTGTTATATGTAAAAGCAGGTTTATGTTTTTCACCATTAATAGTAAGAGTAGGGTCGCTAGTCATGGGTTGAGCATCTACAATATCATCTTCTAGATCTTGAATCTGAATATCATCAAAATCTATATGGCTGTCTTGTGGAATATTACTATGAAAAGTTTCGTCTATAGCAGTATATATTGCTTCCATATATTGTAACAATCCACTATCATTACCTTCCCAAATTTGATAATCTCCATTGCTTATATTGGGTTTTGTTCCTTTTGGTGTGCGGATATACCCTGTTATTTTATACATCTTACCAACTTGCAAGGGAGCATGTTGTATTACTGATATTTTGTCATCCGATTTTATTAAAGCTGCATCTGAATAATCTAATGTCATTTTTCCTCCTCGTATTTCTCAATCTCAAAATCATTTTCTATCAAATGACCATCACCAACATCGTAATGCATCCATAAATCTCCAGTATCTGTAAATATGCCATATAAAAACTTACTTCCTATATGCTCTACTCTTGTTGTGCCAAAATTATAGTATTTAATCTGAACAATATCACCTGGTTTTATGTCTTTCCACTCTGCGTCTTTCCATGTTTTTGAAACGGTCTGCTTTGTATCTTTCTCGTCGGCCATTTATATTCTCCTTCGTGCTTCTGAAAACCACGACTTTGTATTTTAGCTTTAAGTTTATTGTCTTGATAAATACCTTCTTCTACTTCTTCAAGTGCGTCAGATATTTTATCAACAAGTTCTTCTAATGTAATATTCTTCTCTGTATATTTAACAACAACGTAAGCCCATTTGGCCTCTTTTGCTGCCGTTTGTTTTTTCTCGTCGAGCCGAAGCCTTTGAAGGAATACTCTTTTAGCTTTTTCTATATCCATTCCACCAAAACATACTGGAGAGTAGTGCTGTTCACCGTGTATCTCGATCACTACCTTTAAACCAAGTATTACCCAGTCAAACTTTTCTCTATTAGACTTATAGTCTGGATTAATATCAGATACTCTTACCTCTTGTCTAATTTCATAGTTACTATAAGGAGATTCTTTGCACGAAATCAACTTTCCTACTCTTTTGTGCAATTTAGAAGCATTCTTTGCCAACTGCTGAGGTAGTTTTGTGTCACTCTTGCCCACTAAATAAATCTTTCGGCAGACGGTTTCATTATTGGCATAGCCATTTCACAAAATCCTTTTTCTCTCGCGAACGTTAACAAAGACTCAAATAAAGATTCATCTTCAACGCGCTCTAAATGACCACCAGATATCTCTTCTATATACAAAGCTTGTGCCATCTGATCAAGAAATACCATAAACTCTCTAGCTCGATAACCGATAGTAACTCTATGTTCCCACCGCCAGAACGGAAGCAGATCTCTATAATCAAATCTTTTATCTTTCATCCATCCTGTTTCTCTACCACCAGAATCTACATTGTTTACCTTCAAAGGGAATCGTTGTTCGTTAAGTACTTGAAACTCTTGCACTTTTGACACTCCTTACACTGCCATCTATTACCGTAGGATATATTTCTTCTAATACCTTGTTCTACATAAGAAACCATCTTTCTTATATTCTCAATCTCTTTTGGTCTAAATATAGCAGACGTTATAACTAGCTTATTTGTTTTACTGTTTGGTTGTATTAACATATATTGGATAGTTTCATTTTTTCCCTGCGAAAAACTAAGAACGGTTGATCTAATTCCGGGGTCAAGAGCTATGTCTATACTAGACATATCTTTCTTAGAAAAATCTACCAATACCATGTTTTTATTAGACACAGAAAGGTCTACCTTAATCATGTCTATATGTGTTTTTAAAATAGTAGAGTTGATATTTACCTGTGACTCTACATTTACTGCAATAGTAGGATATAGACAATCTGATATGTCATATTTACAATAGTCTAAAAAATACCTACTTGCTTTTACTGTTAAATCTTGTGCTGTTTTAAAGTCAATATTTTGACTTGGACAGGCGGGCCACCATATATTATCCCATGCCGTTATAATCTTTTTATTATTTAATACGCTGTCCTTTAATAGGCAGTTACGCTCTGCTAGTTTGATGGCTTCACCTACACAAGACTCAAAGAACGTGTTCTTCTTGTAGACGACTTCTGTACCCTTGGGTAACAGTGGACAATAGAGAAAGTTAGATATGTCGTCTGGGGTTAAAATCATTAGTCCATTACATCTACATCGTAATCAAATTCTCGATCACCTACATCTTCACGTTCGTCTGTAAATCCCCACTTTGTCTTGGAGAGTTTAACTCCACCACAGTACGGGCATTTTCCATTGTGGCTAACCATGTCTTGGCCACATTCGTCACACATATACATCATTTATTCCTCCATTTGGTTGTCGATTTTTTCAAGTATATCGGCAACATCTTTTGTGTTATATGTTATATGTTCTAGTGCATCTTTTACAGTGTCTATAATATTCAAAATACTTAAGACACTTATTACTTTTAAGAAATTTTGCATGGGTACCTCTTAATACGACACACTTTCTCTAATACATTTCATTTGCTTTGTTTTCTTTCAACATAGCAAGTCTTTCTTTTTGTTCTTGGATTGCATCATCAAGTGGAACTCCACATAAACGTGCATTGGCACCATATAAATTCAAGAATTCCCTACCTTCGTATCCAGAAACTTTATTCTTGCCAAATTTACACCAGATTCTTGGCATTGGTGTGCCATCTTCAGCGTAGTGTACCAACACCGCTTCGTTCTCTCCTACATGATGCATATCATTATGCAAATGCAAAATAACACTACTGTCGTATGCCAATGACCTTGACTCTGCTATCGCTAAGTTGGTTGGTTTCTCTCCTGGTTGTAGTTTTCTATATTCAACAGTTGAAACAATAGTAATTCCTAGTGCAACTGCCATATTTTTCAAATGATTAGATAACCTTTTGACTCTTTCGTGGCCATTAATCTCAGCAAAATCTGGTAACTTATGAAAATTGTCAACAAATAAAACAATCTTCTTTTCTGGATACATTTCTCTATAATATCTTGTAATGCTTTCTGCATAAGATATCGAAGACCCATCGCTGGCATCTTTAACTACAAGCTGCCCATTCTTAATCATCTTAAGAAGCTTACGATACGCTTGCTCTCTAGCCGGAAGAACAAATTCACATCCCTCTTGTCTTGCCCAATAGTTAGGGTTGCTAGTCATATTTAGAGTAAGTCTTTTGTCTTTAGCAGCATTGCATGCCCACTTGTACAATATAAACTTTTTAGCATCATCAATAGAATGATAAATACATATTGCATTGTTCGCATAATCATCAGCTATCTCATATGCCATTTGTGCACAAAAGGTAGTTTTCCCTGCTTGTTCTGAGCCGCCAACAAAGATCAAATTATCAGTCTTCCAGTCGTCATCTAACCTTGCACCTATATTACCAAGTCCATCTGGGTTTAGATGAAACCCTGCAAATTCTCCTGTTTTCTTTTCGTCAGATTCTTTTAAGGACATAATAGCCGTCATGGTAGACGACTCTTCGTTCTCTACCTGAAGAGATTTATTAATATCATATATTGCACTTTGACATTGTGCCAATGCAATCTCTGCATCATCTGGATTTCTTTTTACATCTGTAAGAAGTGCTTCAATTAGATTCTTTTTCTTTGTTTGTACCTCAGCATCCTTCTCATTCCGTTGTCTTTTGACCTCAGATATAACAGTCGTAAGATCATACCCAGTCATCTTGGCGACCTGTTTAGCCATATCTTCTTGGTACATATGATTCTTTTCAGAAACAATGATTGGTACCATTTTTTCAGCTATATTGCGCCTTTGATCTTCATCTTCCTCATCAAAATTTTCCATGAATTGCATCATACGCCATTCAAATGCAGTCCATTTTTTCAGACGAACAAAAGCATCAAACCCCTCATTTCTTATAAGATCATCTGGGTCTTGACCAGCAGGAAGCTGACATAGTTTAATTCTAAAATCTTTTTCTTTGGAAAACCTTTCGTCTAATGCTTTATTGGCTGCAATTTTACCTGCTTCATCAGAATCAAAAACCAGTACGATATTAAAAGAACCGTGTTTCTTTAGAAGTGTAATATGATGATCTGTAATTGCAGTACCAAGAGAACAACAACAGTTCATCATACCAGAGTGTCTTGCTGTAATTACATCAGCCTGACCTTCAAACATATACAGTGGTTCTGGTGCGTCTTTAGCTATCTCATAACCATAAAGTCTTTCACCTTTTTTGAAGATCGCGCACTCTAAACCAGTACCTCTTGTATTAATATACTTAGGCCCTGATGTTTTAACATCTGGTTTGTGGGCCAAATTCTTAGCACTAAAACCAACTGGTCTACCATGGTCATCGTATACTGTAAACAGCATATTATTTTCATTGAATAGATTTTTTCTATCTAGGTCTACTCCGCCAAGAAACTTTGGTTCATAACCAGCTTTTTTCAATCTATCTTTGAACTCTTGGAAGTTTACAGTCCCAATTCCCCATTCAACTAATTTACTCTTATCCCAACCTCTTCTTTCTATTTCTTTATCTACTATTGTATAGTCGCCAAATTCAGGATCTGCAATCATATCAGCAGCTAACTTGTATGCCTGATAAGTCCTGTATTCATACATCTCTTCTTGTGTAAGATCAGCAAGTTTTACTTGTATTCCATATTTTTTCGCCAGATATAAAATATTCTCATTTACAAAATCTGGACCCTTCATTGGTTTACCTTCTAGACAATGAGCTGCTGCAAAAATATCAGCAGTATAATTACAACCAAAACAAAAGGCCCTCTCTGGAACCTGTTTGCAGGTCATAGACTCTGTACTGTCTCTATGTTTAGGGTTTACACAATGAAAATGCTTTGATGTATCTATACCTTGCTCTTGTAAGTACTGTTCTAAGTACGGTCTGATTGCTTTTGTTGTTGATTCAAGATCAATTAGTCTTGGTTTCATATTTTATTCCTTAGTGGAGCCAAATACTCTCTAGTACCTCGTCTATAATTGCAGGTACTTCTGAAAAACTGTCTACAGCATATGGTGTTTCAAATTTTAAATACTCTTCGTTCCATGGTTGTTTAACTACGATTGGGACAGCACCATCCAGGTTCTTAATAACCCTGGTATCGTCGTCAATCATAATATCTACTCCTATTAGTCCTTTCACCTCCATTGATCCTGTCATAATAAGCTCATATTTTGAATCTGGCAAGTACTTTTTTAGCCAGCGTGCCTTTTCATTTGGGCAATTAACCCACTCAAGTGGTTTTGTAATGATGGTTACATCATACTTTTCACAAAGCATTTTAAGTGTTTCAATCGCACCAGGAAACGGTTCTAAATCATAAAAGAATTCCTTTGGACAGATGAGCGGGTACAAATCACGAGGACCATCATACTGTGCTCTCTGTTCGTCGGTAAACAAATCATAATATACTAGGTCACCAGTCCTGGGTATTTTTATATCCTTTCTTTTGTAATCTATATTCCATGTTTCTTTAATAACACGTAGTGATGCGTCAGCAAAATTACAGAGTACCCCATCCATATCTACTCCGAGTCTGAGTTTCCTAGTCATTTTGTTCTCCTAATTCCTCTTTGAACTTTTCTCTTATTGCTTGGTCTTCATCCCAATAAGGAACATTGTATGTAACACATCCAGCAGGCCAATTATAGTCTCTAGTTACAGATATTATCCCAAGTTGGCGCTGTACATATGCATCACTAAGAACAAATTTACCTGCTTCTATATCTGTACAAGGAAGACCATCGTGAAAACACATATTTGAATCTTTGTCAGATGCACAAAAAATAATAGTATCATCACGAGCAGTAATTTCCATATCATGTATTACTAATGGTATATTTGCATCACAACTCCAGTACATATATGGTGTGTCTTCACCAGAAACTACCATCGGACAATATTTCATTTCTTCATTGCTAACAGCTATATGTAGTTTGTATTTTTTCCCTGGTATTACAGTAAATCTTATACTTTTACTCATCTTATTCTCCTAATTATCTTGCCTCATCTTTTTTACACTGAGACCTATAATCACAGTATGAACAGTTCCAGTCACCAAGCTTGTTCTTATCTGGCTTCTTTTTCCACGCTTCATATTTGGTCTTGCCAACCATCTTATGGTCCCACATCCACTCTATTTTTTCTGCACTCCAATTATCAGAGAAATCTTTAGGTGGAATCTTTTTGTTTTTTAATTTACCAAGCAACGTATCATATCTAGCATAGATACCTTCAATAGTATATGGTTGTAATACTTTGCCCGCCTGGAAAAAGTTCCAATATTTACCTGGAATCTGTTCCCACCATACTTGGTGTTCTCCAGACTCAAGTTCATTAAAACCTATACGGAATTCTACTCTGTGTCCATCGCCGCGTTCAATATAATACATACGATACTCATCAAGCTCATGCCTATACTCCCAGGCATAAATAATAGACTGAAGAAACTGATTGTCTTTAGGTACGCCAGGCTTCTCTGGTCTCTTTGAACCAGTTAGTTCTTTATTGGCATAATAACCATAGAAAGACTTGACCTCATACCCAATTCTTCTTCCAGTCGCGGGGTCTTTAAGAACAGCGTCCATCTCTCCCGACAAGTAATACTTCTTATTGTAAAATTTAATATTATTGTCTACCCAAAGACCCATTTCTTTCCAACGCGTAACCAATCCAGTTTCATTCCACTTCCCTGAATGTGCCTTTTGCATTAAACCAGAAGTAGCCCCTTCTGTCTTCTCTGTATCCATGCTGCGATACCAGGCAGCACGCATACACTTGCCCACTACCAGCTTCATACCGTCTATCTCGTACTCAACAGACGCCTCTGTTGGATGCAATCCTGGTCTACTCCTACGTAGTCCAGAAGATGATACTATATACTCGTCCTCTAGCTCTACTAGAGAGAATTCTTTTTCGTCTGTCATATTTGTTACCTTATTATATAAATTATAAAAATGTATTGTAACCGCATTTCTTTATGCTAGAACCGGAGTGGGGCTGTGAACCTCCATCATTACAATAACGTATAGTCTAATGTTTCGCACTATGCCCGGTCACCCATTGTAATACTCATTTTCATAATTTATTTTTATAGTTCGTCTTTTGCTATGATCTTGCCATCAACTACCAATATATCACCATCTTCAAAAGCTTTGGTGATTACATTTCTAAGAAAATTAATAGTAGTTATATTTTCCTCTGTAACTGTGATGTGTTGTACAGCTGTAAATAGAACTTCTATAAAACTAACCCATGTATCTTCTGGGACTTCCAGTACTCTTGGTGTTTTTTTAGTCTTGAACATTTGGAAACTTCACTACGTTACTTGTTTTTTCAGATGCCAAAACAACTTCTTCTTCAGGCTCTTTGTTTTCTTCTTCTTGTGCTTTAGCAATTGTCTGCTGTTGTTGAGCAGCAACGTTCTGTGCTTCTTGCATTTTTTGTTGTAATTCTTTCATTGATTCTTCAATAGGTTCGATTACATGCTTCTTATGAAGCTCATCAACTTCCTCTTGAGTAAAAATACCCTTGTCGATAAACATATTGAGAACCATTTGATACCCAAGACCTTGTGCCTGTACCTCTTGTGAAACATTAAACAATGCTTGGTCCATTTGTTTTAAGAACGAACCTAAAACTTGTACCTGTTGCATCATTTGACCAAGTGGATGTTGTTGTTGCTGTTGTTGCTCTTGCCCAGGCAAGATAATTCTATTATCACTCATTTTGTTTTTCCTTTTAGTCTCCTACCGACATTCTAATATCTGTATCTACAGCAGTAGCTGTACCATAATATACAGGATTGCTTTTATTAAAATCTACTTCGCCTTTTGAATTCATATATACCACAGCATATCCAAATGCTTGTTGACTGTACTTCATTGCTGCATCTGCTTCATAATCCATCGGCACACAACAACAACCAGACTCCATCAACAATTTACCCTTCCAGATAAGCTTTCCTAATTTATGTGTATGTCCAGATACAATACAATCAAAATTTTCTTTCTCCCAAAAATAATCAGCAGCATTTACAGCTACTCTCATTGGAATCTTACTTCCACCCTTCGGGTGAACAAAAATACAATTTCCTACTTTAGCATACCAACCACTTGTCCCACCAGTATAAAAAACATTGTCAAAGTTGTATGACTTTACAAGGTCTCCATCGTAATTGAAAGTATACCCATTTGCCATTCGCTCTAACAAATCTGGATGTGTCATAAACGCTACGTTCGGGTCGAGATTGTGACTGAAGTGATTTTGCAATCTTTCATCATGATTGCCTCTAGTTAAAACAACCTTCTTAAAAATCTTAGAAAATTGTTTTAAATACTCTATGCCTATCTCATACTCGTGCCTAAGAAGAATTGGTTTATTTTTCTTCCATTTTGATACACTATACTGGTCTAAAAAGTCACCATTAACAACCAGTACCTCCGCATCACTGTGTTGGTTTAACATATCTGCTATAACATTATCATTAACCCATGGTATATGGAGGTCACTAATAGAAACCACCTTATGAAGCTTGCCGCTTGGGTTGCCAATCTTGGCATACCTTTTAGTAATAATATTAGAAATCCTCTGTCGTTTACGTCGAAGATCACTCATAGAATCCAAAAAATCAAAATCTACATCATCAGATGAACGCACATGATCTATTTCAGGTGCACTATACCCTTGCTCTTGGGTATCCACACACATTTGCTGTCTTTTTAGTTCTCTTTTAACAAATTTCCTAATTGCTTCTGGAGATCTATCAAATCCTTTTACGGCAAGAGTCTCAGAAATTGTCTTATACATTTCTCTTTCATGTAAAGACATAACTAAATCTCTTTCACGTTTACTCCAGTTGCGTTTCACCTGATGTTTTTTCTTGCTCATTTATCATCCCGTCCTTTTTATGTTCTCAATGTAATTCCCTACTCGCTGCCAATCATTAACATTCTGATTCTCTGATGGCATAAAGGTAACCAATGTGCCATCCTTAAGGGACATTGATAAGTTTTCAATCTTTTTGGTAGATATATCTCCTTCAATTTTACGTACGTGACTAATTGACATTTTGATAATAGGTGGGGAATCATCCTTAAGAGGAATCTCTTTAAGCACCCTACCTTTTAACACACTCACAACACCTTCTTCTAGATTGTCCGCAATCTTTGTCCAGGTGCTTGGGAATATGGTCACCTCCATACGTCCGGTACAATCCTCAATAATAAGTGTACCGTAATTCTTGTCCTTGCGTGTCCTTTTCTTCTTTATCAGCGAGATAACAGCTGGTATTGTTATGTATTCTTTTGGTCCTGTTTTGCCTTCGTAGATGTCCGACAATGTATACCTGGCCATCCTCAATAATCCAGGATAATCATCCAATGGGTGTCCTGTCAAGTAGAACCCAAGAGTATCACGTTCTAATCTTAGTCTTTCTGCTCTTGTCAATGGCTCACCAGGAACAAGCTCTTCACATTCTGGCCTTGGAGGAAGTTTTGTCAAGTGACGAGGTGGTTTTTTCCCAGCAGCAACTGCTTTTTTAATATCTTTTTCGCGTTGTTCAAACCTCTCTAGCCTCTCATCCCATGCTTTTGATTTTTTCAAGTAGGTTATTAATGTGGCAGCATGATCTCTAATACTGTCTCTTGACAAATCAGTAATTTCTTCTAATGCTCCACACTCTGCAAGTGCACCAAGCACACCCTTATTGACTTTTGCTTCTATAAGATCAGTAAGCGACGTAAATTCTTTTTCTTCTCTTGCCCTTACAATATTTTCAACAGCCTTAGCACCAACTCCCTTTACACCGGCAAGCCCAAATAAAATAGTACCTTGACTTAGAGTAAATTCTGCTCCAGATCTATTGACATCTGGTGGAGCTATTGACACACCATCTTCTCTTGCGGCGTGTATATATTTAACCATTGTATTCTGGTCATCCATATTACAATTCAACAATGCGGTATAAAACTCATCTGGATAATATGTTTTCAACCACGCATTCTGATAACTTAAGAACGAATATGCAACACTATGACTTTTGTTAAACGAATACGCAGCAAACCCCTCAATATTACCAAACAATTCTTCTGCCATTGATTCTGACACACCATTCAAAACACAACCACCTACGAACTTTTCTTTCTCTAACTTCATCTTTTCTGGAAGTTTCTTGCCAATAATCTTTCTCATATTATCAGCTTCGGGCAGTGTATAACCAGCAAGATCCGTACAGATTTTCATAATCTGTTCTTGAAATGTCATAACACCATATGTGTCATGAATTATAGGCTCTAATTCTGGTAGTAAATAATTAACTTTACCAGTGCTACGTCCTTTTACATAATTATCAACCATTGATTTGCCATCTGAGTCTTTAGTACCAAGTGGGCCAGGTCTAAAAAGAGCCGTTATAGCCGCAAGGTCACTAATAGACTTAGGAGTTACTTGCATACAAAGATCTTTAAACCCTCCAGAATTTTCAAATTGAAAGACACCTTCTAGTCTACCCTGTTGAAATATTTCATTGTATACTTTTTCATCTCCATCTTCGACCGAATCAATATCTATATCTATACCTTGTGTTTCTTTTATAAGTTTACAGGTTTCATTAATAACAGTAAGATTCCTTAATCCTAAGAAGTCATTTTTTACCAGACCAATATCTTCAACTTCATTCATGTCAAATTGAGTTGTAACTTCATTACCTTTACCTGTAAACAATGGTAAGTAATCTGTCAAGGGCTTGTCAGATATTACAACACCAGCTGCATGTACGCCTACTTGATTTTTCAAACCTTCTGCTTTTCGCGCAAAGTTAACCGCATCTGGATACTCTGTTTGCATAATCTCAGGAACAAGTTTAACTAGCTCATCAAATTTAATCTGCTTGCCACTAATATCAGGAGGAACCATCCCTGCTAATTTAATACCAACAGATGTATCATATCCGCACACTCTAGCAAAAGCTTTTAGTGATCCTCTTGGTTTAAATTTTGACACTGTACCAATATGTGCAACTTTATCTGCTCCATATTTTTCAGAAACATATTCTATTACTTCTGTTCTGCGTTTCTTACAAAAGTCAATGTCAAGGTCTGGGTTACTCACCCTGGCGGGATTCAAGAACCGTTCAAAATATAGACCATACTTGATTGGATCTACATTTGTTATGCCAATGCAATAACAAACCAAACTTCCTGCGCCGCTACCCCTACCAGGGCCAACAGCAATCTTTTGTTCTTTAGCCCAGTTAATAAAGTCTTGTACAATCAAAAAGTAGGTGGGGAATCCCATCTGTTTAATCATGTCAAGTTCATAATTAACACGGTCTATATATTCTTTGGTGCCCGCGCCAAACTTCTTCTTAAACCCAGCCCATGTTAGATCTGCCAACTCTTGTTCTGGCGTCTGACCTTCAGGTAAATCATATACAGGCCAAATAGTTTTATCGTATTTCCAGTCGCATCTACATTTGTCGGCTACAAGAGCAGTGTTGTCTATTGCATGATACTCATCTGGCTCAAACATTCTTTTGATTTCATGTGTACTTTTAAACCAAGAATGATCTGAGTCAAAACTTAAATCACCAGCAGTAAGTTTACATATCTTGCCATGCAAAGCAGCATCTACTCTCATTGGATAATGTGAGTCTTGTGTTGCAACTATTGGTATATTTAATTTTTCGGCCAACTCAAATAAAAACTTCTTTAATGGTAGCTGCCAATCTAAACCATGGTTTTGTACTTCAATATAAAAATCATCTTTAAAGATCTCATGTAATTCTTTTGTATACTTAACAGCTTCTTCTTCTTTATCTTGTAAAAACATTACAGATGTTCTACCAGACCCGCACCC
>Ga0180438_10005203_pt1 | contig 18241 bp, 7 predicted proteins | sample SS_ome_12_FD_132455 | JGI IMG/M metagenome (GOLD analysis project Ga0180438, IMG submission 132455) | Hypersaline lake sediment archaeal communities from the Salton Sea, California, USA - SS_3_D_2 metaG | ecosystem: Environmental > Aquatic > Non-marine Saline and Alkaline > Hypersaline >...
GGCTGACGTTATACCAATACGAAAAAAACTAAGGAGGGAACCAAGGGCGATAAAAAGAAGACCAAATTCAAGCTATCAACTACTTACTAAACCAAGACACCAATTCAGGGAAATTCCTCACAGGCATAAATATAAAAAGAATGCTTAAGACAGGCATGACTAAAGCCTTTAACAAAGAAGAATATAATAGGGAGAAATGAGCATGATATAAAAAGATAGTCTTATCTTAGCGGCATTCTTGTATAATATTTTTTAATGGATATCAGTTTTTTTGATATCCATTGATAAAGGCGCCATCGCCATGAGAAATGCAAAAAAGAGATTTCTCGTTTAATGTTTATTTTTGTATGAATCAACGGCCAGGTGGTTAATGGCGGCAGCCTCCTTCTTTCCCATATGAAGATAGTTTCATAAGTTCGGGATAAGAGATCAGCTGCCTGGGCAAATTATAATGTGGTTGAGATATGAAGTCAACTTCTGCTATTGCAAAAAGTTGCCTAAAGAGTGTTTTTGGTGTTTAATATAGCCTGTCGGATGAGAAGGTAGGCATTCTGGGGTTCGACCCCGTAGGCAAGTAACTTCCATCCCTCAGGTTTAAGTCGAGGAATAACATGGTGCATATGACACCGTATAACAAGAAAGATGATTCCTGAGGAACTATCCGGCGACAAGTAAGATGTTTAATGAATCGAAACAAGGAGGTATCAGATGAAGCCCTATTTTTTAGGAGGCGACACCAGTAAAGGCTATTGCGATTTTATTTTACTGGACGAGAGAAAGAGAACCGTAGAAGAAAATTTTCAATTGGATGACTGCTATGATGGTCATTGGGCGTTGTTTGGTTTTTTGAGGCGGTTTTTTTCCAATCATAAGGACGCGGCTATCTATGCCGGTTTTGAAAGTACTGGCGGTTATGAAACAAATTGGTATCAATTTTTATGGAAGCTGCAGAAGAATTTCAATATTCAGGTGGCTCGTGTGAATCCCTTTGGAGTCAAACATCACAAGAAAGCCAGTCTTGAACGTATAGAGACCGATAAGATCAGTGCCCGAGCGATTGCCGAGTATCTGATCAACTACCCCCACAAAGTGGAATACAGCAAAGACGATTGTTTTGCTGGTTTACGAAGGCATTGGAAGTACATTCGGATGCTTAAGAAACAAAAATCTCAACTGCAAACGACATTGAAAGCCCAACTATATGTGGCACATCCTCAGCTACTTACCTATTGCAAGGAAGGTATGAATGATTGGACGTTACATTTATTGACAAAATATCCCACAGCGTCACTGTTGGCTGCGGCTGAGGCTAAAACTGTTTCAGACATACCCTATATCTCAAAAGAACGGGCAAACGAATTGATCAGCGATGCTAAGAAAAGCATCGCCTCCATGCAAGATTCTAGCATGGAGGATCTTATCCAATCAGCCGCTCACCAAATCCTTCATTTAAAAAAGAGCATTGACCAGCAGGTAAAGGCGATGACAAGCACCTATGATTTTCCTGAAATAGAAATCATGGTAAGTTTTATCGGAATTGACCACTATTCTGCATTCGGGTTATTACTGAATATCGGTGCCATTGAGCAATACGATTCGGTTAAGCCACTGGCTTCTTTTTTCGGAATGCATCCCATATACCGTGAGAGTGGTGACGGCAAAGGGGGCATACACATGAGTAAGAAAGGGCGTAAGGAACCCCGCTGGATCCTTTTTAATGTGGCTAAAAGTGCCGTTGTCCACAATGAAATGATTAAGCAATTGTACGAGGAATACCAGGCCAAGGGAAAATGCAAAATGTCAGCATTAGGCATTATCATGCACAAAATCCTTCGTATTCTATACGGTATGCTCAAGCATAATAAAAAATATGACCCCACTGTGGATATGGCAAACAGGAAAAAAACAATCCGGAAAAAAGAAGCCCTCACTTTTAAACCAAACAAAAATCGGAGGTACCAAGATTATTCTCAAAAGGCACCTATTTCAAGGAGACAAACAAAAAAACGAAAGAAGTATAAACAAGAGGAGGTTGCATGGCAGACAACCATAGGAGGCAAGGAGAACCAAAATCTAAGGCAATGAAGATAATTGATTGAGGTAAAGGAAAAAAACATTGATTTTTTTAAAAATTTTCACTTCAACTATTGACTTTTATCGGAATAACTTGTCTGTCCCCTTTTGTCTATTCGTTTTTTTGTCCCCAAATTTTACTAATGATGCTTTCCAGGGAAAGGAAAAGTATTCCTGCTGTTATCCATGAAAGTGGTCCATCTGCCGTATTCCGGTACCCAGCGTCGCCCCCAGATGCGTATCTCTTCATTCTGGAAATCCAATGTCATAATGTGATAGGTGTTGACATCCTTTGTGCCTTTTTCACCATAGATACTGCCCGTTCCGATCAAAAAATACGTACTGCCAGAATAAGACCTTACTTCATCTATAGACAACCGGTGCACATGGCCGTGAAGGTGAATCAGGGAATAGCGGTCGATGAGGGTTTTTAATTCATTTTTCTCGTTTTCTTCGAACCATTCGATGGGGTGATGAGTAAGTAGGATGATTGGTTTGTTTTTCTCCCTATCCCCCGGCTTGCCTTGAAAATAGGCTTCATTGAGTTGGTGGATTCCCATGTTGATTTTGCCGTATTCGCTGAATTCTTTGAGGCAAAACAAAGCCGAATTAAGTCCGATGATCCGCACTGGAAAATCCTGCAATTTCCTGGAATACCATGGTTTGGGAATACCGTTGCGTTTTTCGGTGAGGGAGTTGAGGTAACCGGCGGTTTCCACGAACGAATAATAATGGCTGAATTTTTCGTGGAATTCGAGGTAATTGTCAGGGTTGCAAAGCACGTGGGAATCGATGTTTTTTTTGTTTGCACAAATCTGCTCCAGGGTAAATTTGCCTTTATCGGATATTTTGTCGTACTCCCGGACATCGTGGTTTCCCGGGATGATGAATAGGTTGTCTTTGGAACATCCGGTGATGGTCAATATGGCGTTTATCTTTTCATTGATGGATTCGTATTGGTTTTTTTGGCCGGATTGGGCGATGTCGCCGGTGAGACAGATGGCGTGGATTTTTTCTCCGATACGTTCATCCTTCCATTTCTTTATATCTTCGAGGAATTCATGGAATATGTGGGTAATTGCGGGGTCTTTTTCAAGGGCGTAATGGATATCGGAGATATGAAGAATATGGAGGGCTTGGGTGGGGATGGTTTTAGGGGATAATGCTTCTTTTCTCTTGCTTTTCATTATGACATCGTCAATGCACAGCTCCGGGGTGTGACGGCGGTAAATTTGTTCAATAGCTTTCGCGGCGGCAAGGCGGACATGCATATCCTTATCCCTAAGCAGGGGCTCAACGAGATGAATATCTCCTGCTGTGCCAATATTCCCCAATATTGCCACGGTTCCACGACGGACAGTATTATTTTTATCCTTGAGCAAGGGTTCCATGAAAGTAATATCTTTTTCCGTAACGATATTACCTAATGCTTCTACGGCAGCTTTGCAGACATATTTTTCTTTATCCATGAGTAAAGGTCCCAAGAGGAGGATATCTTTGGCCGTTACGACCTTCCCTAAAGCATTGGTGGCAGCGCGGCGAACATATTCATCCTTGTCTTTGAGTAGGGGATCCAGTAAAGAAATATCATTGATTGTTAAGATCTTACCAAACGCTTTTGCAGCAGCACGGCGGACATGCATATTTTCATCTATGAGCAGGGGTTTCAGGATAGGGATATCTCCCGCTGTAATAATATTTTCCAATACTTTTGCAGCAGCGTGGCGGACATATTCAAATTTGTCCTTGAGCAGAGGTTCTAGGAGAGAAATCTGTTCGGAGGTACCGATCAAACCAAACACTTCTGTGGCGGCAAAGCGGATATACGTATCCTCATCCCTGATCAGGGGTTCTAGGAGAGAAATTTGTTCGGAAGTACCGATCTTTCCAAACACTTTTGCGGCGGCACAGCGGACCTCTCTATCCTCATCCTGCAGCAGGGGTTCCAAGAGAGCAATATCTGCGTTTGTACCGATCTTACCCAAAACATCGGTGGCGGTGCGGCGGACACCTTTATATTCATCCCTGATCAGGGGTTCTAGGAGAGAAATTTGTTGGGAGGTACCGATCTCCCCTAACGCTTTTGTGGCGGCACGGCGAACGTGCATATTTTCATCCCTGATCAGGGGTTCTAGGAGAGAAATTTGTTTGGAGGTACCGATTTTACCCAATGCTTTTGCAATATGGTGGCGGACCCAATAATTTTTATCGCTGAGCATCGGTTCTAGAAGATGAATATCTATTGCTGTAATTAAATTCTCTAATTCTTTCACGACGGCACAGCGGACCTCTCTATCCTCATCCTGGAGCAGGGGTTCCAAGAGAGCAATATCTGCGTTTGTAGCGATCTTACCAAAGACTTCTACGGCGGCACAGCGGACCTCTCTATACTCATCCTGCAGCAGGGGTTCCAAGAGAGCAATATCTGCGTTTGTAGCGATCTTACCAAAGACTTCTACGGCGACACAGCGGACCTCTCTATACTCATCCTGGAACAGGGGTTCCAAGAGAGCAATATCTGCGTTTGTAGCGATCTTACCAAAGACTTCTACGGCGACACAGCGGACCTTTCTATCCTCATCCTGGAGCAGGGGTTCCAAGAGAGCAATATCTGCGTTAGTACCGATCTTACCAAAGACTTCTACGGCGGCACAGCGGACATATTCATTTTTGTCCTTGAGCAGTGCTTCCAAGAGAGTAATATCGTTCTCCGTAACAATATTCCCCAACGCTTCTACGGCGGCACAGCGGACCTCTCTATCCCTATCCTGAAGCAAGGTTTTAAGGAGAGGAATATCATTGGCTGTTACGATCCCCCCCAACGCTTTGGCGGCGGCGTTGCGGACAGCCCAAGATCTTTCCCTGAGCAGGGGCTCAAGGAGAGTAATATCGTTCTCCGTAACAATATTCCCCAACGCTTCTACGGCGGCTTGGTGGGCATCGTTACCCTCATCCCTGAGCAGGGGTTTCAGGAGAGGAATATCGTTGGCTGTTCCAACCTTACCAAATGCCTCGACGGCGGCATGGCGGACCCAACTATCTTCATCCCTGATAAGTTTTTCTAAAAGAGGGATATCTCTGGTTGTACCGATTTTTCCCAAAGCTTCGACGGCGGCTTGGCGGACCGAACGATCTTCATCCCAGAGTAGGGCTTCCAGGAGAGAAATAGAGTGGGAGGTACCAATCTTTCCCAATGCCTCGGCTACGGTGTGGCGGATAGGCTGACTTTCATCCCTGAGGAGAGGTTCCATTAAAAGTATATCTTTGGCTGTACCGATCTCTCCTAAAATATTGACGGCAGTGGTGCGAACATGCAAATCATCATCCCGAAGCAGGGGTTCCAGTAGATGAATATCTCTGGCTGTAACGATATTTGTAAATGCTTTTGCGGCGTCGTGACTGATATACCAGCTTCTATCCCTGAGTAGGGTTTCGAAAATGTTGAAACTGTATCTCCGCAGCTCGGCATTTTTTGGATTGAATTTATCACTATTTGAAATTATGAATTTCAAATGTTGTCTGGTGTTCGTTAACAAATCCCTTAATTGCTCATATAAATTCTGAGCTTCCTTTATGTTCACACGCGTTTCAGAAGTCATTGAAATAGCAAAAATTAACCTCTGCACCTCGGTGAAATCATATAATTTAAACTTTCCTTTGTCCATTCGAACAGTTTTTTTGTAGATATTTTTGCCATTCTCTTTTTTAAAAATCGAATCGATAATTTTCTCTACTTTTTGTGGGTCCTGTTCCAGGCCCATAAAAAACCGCATCACCTCAAACCATACATCATGGTAAAAGAATCCGATATCAACGGTGAGCTTCTCAAATAATTCTGGATGACGAAAATACATATACCGCGCCGCAAAATATGCCTGAAACGATTGATGACGAAATACGATTTTTAACTCCCTATCCTCGAATAACTCCAAAATAATCCCGATGTTAAGCAACGCTTCCTTTTTATCTGGGGTTTCACAATATTGCACCAGCTTATCTTTCTCAATCTCCAGTATCCTGTTTTCCGCCAGGGAAAAAAAAGCGATCTTTTCCAGTGCCTGTTCCAGTTCATAGTCAATAAAATGATGAATCGACAAAGGGTCCTGCCAGAACCGCGGTTTACTCCTTTCCTGGTCGATCAATATCCGTGTAAATTCATTGTATAAATCTGCACGGCTCCATAATTTTGAGGCATCATATCCCTTTTCCGTAATAGTTTTAAGCATTTCCAGCAGCACTGGCACGGTTACCAATTCCCTTGATGCAGCAATGTGCCCTCCCAGCTTTTTATAATTTTCCTCTCCCAAGTACTGCCGGACTTCATTCTCCTCAGGTAGTTTCAACCTGATTTTGCTGAACCCCTCTTCGACCTTACCCGCCGTATTTTCCCGCGAAGATATGATGAGCTTCGCCTTTTCATAATAGTGGTATTTATCGTGGATTTGCAGTGATGACACAATGTCATCCACATCCCTGGCCTGGTCCAATGCGTCCAACAACACACAGAGATTCTCCCATTCTCCGAGCACCACGGTGGTCTGCGAATTGTTATAAAACAATTCCACCTGCTGACTGATAAAATTCGTAATACTGCCTTCACGGTTATTTAAAGAGATGCAGGTGAAAAATAATGGCACAAAGATATAATCGCCGTCACCGGCACTGTCCAACAGTACATGGGCGACATGGGTGAGAAAAGTGGTTTTCCCCATGCCCGACGGGTTCACCAGGATATAATTTTTTCTATCCCCCAAAACCGTTTCCAAGGCCACTGTCTCCCAGACCAATTGTTTCCGCTTTTCTTTTTTCCCTGTTTTTTCATTTTTTACTTCCACCTCTTTCTCTACTTCCAGTTCCAGCTCCAATTTCATATGGTAATTGTGTTTAATCGTGTCCTTTAATAATTCCGCCAACTCAGATTTTCTTTTTTCCAAGACCTCATCCGCTGTTTTCACGGTTTCCGGCAACAGTTCTGTTTTTCTTTTATCTATAGTGGGAAAGCCAACAGCAGACAGCAGTTGTTTCCTTGCCTCGGCTTCTTTCATACCGAACAGGTTGGTATACGTTACAGCGCCCAGAACCTTTTCCACGTCGCAGGAATCGATACGAAGCAAAACAACGGCTTTGGAGTCTAACTTTTCTGTGACCAATTGCCAAGCTAATGCATCGCCCCCGGCATGGAGAAACCGGTCTGAAAGCAGCACCAGCGAGCATCGGGAAAAAGTAGTCATATGTTCTATTTTTTCGATGAGTTTTTGGCCTGGCAGGAAATCCCAGGATTCCATGAGCATGGAAAAGGGCACTTCTTTGAGAACCGCGGCGATCCAGCGTGCGGCCAGTTCATCGCTGTGGTGATAGGTAATAAAAAAATTCGTTTTCATTCGCCTACTCTTTCCATGTATCATTATATCATGATAGATAAGAATTTTAAATTAGTAGGTGACCAAAAAGTGTCAGTGGCCTGTGCCTAATTTGTGCCCAGAACTTACAGCAATATACGGTTTTTTATGGTAATATACGGTATTATACGGATCAACAAAAAATCCTGAAACAATTGCCTGATTTTGCTTTCCGGCTCCTGATGTGGGTTTCAGAAAGTGACCGAAATGGGGGGACTCTGTTCTCATCAAACAAAGGTCGGTAATGAAAAAAAGGGGGAGTATGAGACGTGCGCTAAATTTCAAAAGCCATCGCCAAGAACAAGAAAAAGGGGAAACAGAGGAGAAAGGAAAAAGAGGGGACAGACGCCAAGAAACTCTGCATTTGCCACGAGTAACCCCATCTCGTTGCGGGATAAGATGCGTTCCCTTGATTCTTCTTTTACCAAATCCAGGGTTATAGTTCTCAAATTCAGCTCATACCATTCGGCGGCCTTTTTAAGCATGCTTTTTAGGAGTATCAATTCCCTGTTGACTGTTGCCGGTGAAGATTTTTTGCTTTTTCTTCTTTTCCTGTCCCATCGTTGAAGTTTTCACGATTTCGGACTTCGTGCCCGTACCGGGAAGAACCTGTGGAAAACATTGCCATTCAACAGAAGATCAATCACAGATAGTAATAGAGCCATCGACTCCGTTATAATTAAAATACCACCGATTTAAGATATCCCTCCCGATAAGACAATCAAATTCTTTTATAGGGCAACTTACAATAGGAATTTCCTTTCCATTTCCCCATGGGAAAATAATGAATCCATAGTAAACGGGTTGCACCTGTTCATCAAGGACAGATGATATTTTTTGAAAACCTGTCTGTACCAAATTTAATTCATCGGCAATCTGTGACGAAACAGCGGTGAAACTAGCTCCTGTGTCAATTAATGCATTCACCTGCAAACTGGATACTCCCACTCCCTTTCTTCTTAGCTCTTCTTGGATTTCTACCGGATGTGTTATTGTAACCTGTATAAAAGGACCTTTTATCTCTAAAATTTTATTCGGTCGTATTTCGAATTTTTGAGTTGTATTATCTTCACGCAGATTTTTATGATCCCCGTACCTGTAGGTATTAATCATATTGCAGCACTAAAAAGAAAATTCAGCGGTTCTGTTTCCAGTAAGGGATACACCAGGAAGTCCTCATCGATACCGTATTTTTTAACCCCCTCTCCTGCTGCTTTTTCATAAGTGTCAAAGGAACCGACCACTTTTTTGTGCCAGACCAGGAGATATTTATTCAAATATTTTTTTAACAGCTTGTCTTTATTGTTTTCAACGAACTCAAAATTTTCTTTTAAAGCTTCAAGGCACATTTTTTACCTTCCTGGTGTATAACAATAGCATAAAACTTGTTTATTCTCAATACAAAAAGCATTTCTTCAGCAATTCTAATTTTGGCTTTTCTAAGAACAGGCAAACACAAGGTTTGCCCCTACGGTGGTACGAAAACGGGCATCGGACGTAGGGGCGAATCTTGTATTCGCCTGGACATTCGTCAAAATTAGAATTGCAGGCATTTCTTTCAACACGTTTTTCTAACTCACCCCGTTTTTCCTCTCAAACCGGTACTGGTTACCTACTGCTGGATAACCGTTGATTATACTTCCAACCAAAAGAATTTCAAATCTCAAGGCAGCTCAACCGAATGAGTGAAATAAAAATTGGCCTGCCACCTTTTTCCTTGTTTTCTTCCCCTGTGCCTGGCATCAAAAATCTGCCTCTAAATTCTAAAAAAAGACGCGAACTTTTTTGCGTATAAGCAAAAAAATCCGCGAAAAATTTTGCTTACACGCAAAAAAAGTCGATTTTAATTTTTTTTGAAATTATAATTATAATATGCTAAAGAACAGATATCTAACGGAATATATTGTTGAGGACCTGTTGGAAAAAATGGTTTTTGTAGGCGGCCCTCGTCAGGTGGGAAAAACCACCCTGGTTTGCTGTTGAGGTTAAATTGAGTGACATCAACGTTTCCCCGTCGCTGCATTATTTTAAGAAAAGGTTAAACATACCTTATCTTTTCCAGGTGGTAAAACGCCCCGGTGTGGATCGATTGATCAACGGTGTTCGCGTTATTTCCGCTTCCCGCTTCCTAACGGTTTTAATATAGATCGAAAATTAGCCTTCCTTGATTCACATTTTTCTCAATTTATCTTATAATCAAAAAAGGTGCCAGGTGCCAGGCTAGTTATTCGAGTTATTCGTCACTATACCAGGATTATAGATTCAGTTTATCACTTTCTCACCTATTTTTATTTCCATAGTGACAAAACAACCTCCATTAAGAATGATTAATAAATGATACGTCCCCTTTTCCAACGAAGTTAAATCCTCTGGCCCTTTATAATCACTGTATTTATCATCTTTTAAATTTCTGAAACTAACCATGAAATCCTGTGTTTTGCATTCATAATAATTTAATATAAGTTCCTTATTTAACACTATTTTTCCATCCTTATTACCTTTCTCTTGATTAATAGATCGTGTCTCAGGATATACTCTATATAAATCCTTTTTTGTAATCTTTTTTTTATTTCCAGACTTTTTTTTCAATTTTTCCAACATCTCTTTTAGGGCTTCTCCCTCTAAAATCCTTCCCCGGTCATATATATTATTTTTATCTACTGCAACGTACTCGAATCCCTTCAAGACTTTAAAGGTATTTATATCCGCCTCCTTAATAATCGAACTACTATAAAAAATATTATTTTTATCCTTGGCATATCCCTGTGCCAGATATTTAAAAGAAGATATATGAACAGGTTTCATTTTTCTATCAAAATAAAAAACATTGTTTTTATCTCGTGCATAAAAACCACCAAGTGATTCCAGCGAAGCTGGATCTGCTTCAAAACGTTTTCCTTCATAATATACAGAATTTTTATCTTTGGCCCATCGGTCGTTCAACACTTGGAAAGTAGCCGAATCCGCTCCCTTTAACAGGGTTTTATCTGAATAAACTGAATTTTTATCCTTATAAAATCCCCACTTCAAAACCTCGAAAGATAAGGGATCAATGTTCTCCAATTCAATGATTTTGCAACTATCTCCCCAAGTATGATCAGCCACCCTATACACCCTGTTTTTATCCCGGACATACCAGCCATCTCCCAGGATCTGAAATGATTCCGGATCTGCTTTATTTATTACCGTTCCCCAACAATAAACTTGGTACTTATCTCTGAAAAATGAATCACCAATATAAGAAAAGGACTCTGGCAAAGCTCCGGGTACAAATTTCCCATTAAAATACACCTTTTTTGAATCTATCATAAAATTTGACCTTTTTTTCCATTCACGAAAAAATAAGGCATCTGCTCCGATAATTTCTTTGCCTTTGAAATAGACCCGGTTCTTATCCTTGGCATATTTCTTATGGTTACTGAAAATAACCAGAGAATCACTATCAGCATCCTTTACTACTTTATTCTTAAAATAGACATGGTTTTTATCCTTAGCATATCCGTCTCCAATTACCTTAAAACTGTTTGAATGAGCTCCTTTTAACAATTTATTCCTGTAATAAACATTAGAACTGTCTTTGGAAGAATGATAATTTAATGATTTCCTATCAGAATATTTTTTCGGAGGATCAGATATGGTAAAACTCCCGGTGCTTATTTTTTCTCCCGGCAAAAGAAATGTTTTCGGATTTTTATCCTTCAATTGTTTATCCCGAAAATAGACAAAATTGGCATCTTTGGCATATCCTTTACCTAAAACTCTGAAGCTCCTCGGATTTGCCCCTAAAAGAAGGCGATCTCCATAATATACACCCTTTTTATCCTTACTGAAGCGATCCCGCAATACTTCAAAACTTGTTGTTTGAGCTCCCTTTAGCACTCTATCCATATAAAAAACTCTTTCTTTATCTTTTGTATATTCTCCATTTAATAAAGTGAATGTATCCGGATCGGGTTTTTTAATTTTTTCACTGGAAAAACGGCTCGAGGGGGTAAATATTTTCCCTTTCCAATAAATTTGGTTTTTATCCCTGGCAAAACCTTTTCCTATAATCTTGAAAGATGCCCGATCTGCCATTGATATTTGAAACTGGTCATCTAGGTTTAGGACCTGCTTGGAATCCCAGGCAAAATAATCATCTAACACTTCAAAGGTACTCCCCTCAATGCCGTTCAAGATTTTCCCGGAATAATAAACATTTTTATTATCCTTGGCCAACCAGTTCCAGTTACTCTTACTATCGGGAGGAATAAGAGCACAAAAAGTATTGGCATCAGCTTGTCTTAATTCCTTTCCATGATAATAGACTCTAAACTTATCTTTGGCATAACCAGATCTAAGAACCATAAAACTTGCACCATCAACCTGTTTCAATATTTTCCCCATATAATAAATTTGGTTGTTGTCTTCCCAATAGTTGTCCTTTAACTCACGAAAAGATCCAGGATGGGAGTTCTCTATTTTTTCTCCTTTAAAATAGATATTATTTTTATCAATTGTATAACCTTCCTCTAATATTTTGAAACTGCCAGCATCGGAACCAATTAAGGTTTTCCCTTTATAATATACTTGTCTTTTATCTTTAATATAACTATCATCATCAGAGTCTAGTTTATGGATATATTGTGGAGTTACTCCATTTAAAACCAAATAAGGATGAAGATATGTTTTCATTCTTTCTTCATCGAAATAGTATGCCCTATTTTTATCACTAGCATAGCCATTTTCTAATCCTTCTAATCCTTGTATCGTTTCAGAATCAATCTCTTTTAAAATCCGTCCTTTAAAATATAACTGTGCTTTATCATGGGCAAAATCAGAATCATCAATTATTTTAAAGCTGTTTGCATGCGAATTTTTTAACTTTCTCCCCAGGTAATATACACGCTTATTGTCCCTGGCATATCCGTTTTTCAGCTCTTCGAAAGAATCAGGATCTGCACCTGGTATAATCCTGTCAAAAAAGTAAACCTGGTTTTTATCCCAGTTATATCCTTCATTGAATTCCAAAAATACATATTCATATTCATTTTCAGTATTAAAAGATGGAGAATGAGATCCGGGTATAACGCATTCATCGATAAAAATCTGGTTCTTATCCCAGCCAAAATGAATTTCACCTCTTTGAGAATTACGTGAATGAGAAATTTTAAATGAATCGGGATCTGCTCCGATTATTTGTATTCCTTTAAAAAACACCTTCTCATTATCTCTGGAATACTCATCATGATCTTCATCAATTTTAAAACTATCAGGATCTGCCTGATAAATTTCCATACCTTTATAATATACCCGGTTTTTATCTCGACCATAACCCGTGTGTTCTCCGATATTTTTAAATGTGCCGGTATCTGCATTATTTATTAGATAATTCATATAGTATACCTTATTTCCCTTCAATTTATAGAAGCTAGATACCTCAAGATTTTCCCATAATAATTCGTGTAAAGAATAATATTCAGGTATTACCTCACTGGCAATTCTTCCTTTGTAATAAATATTATGTTTGTCTTTTCCATAATCATTATATAGAATTTCGAATGAATCTTTATCTACTCCTAGAATTTCATTTCCATTGTAATATAAAGAATATCTATCCCTATACCAGTTACCTTTAATTTTTTTTAAGGTAGGGATATCTACCTCTTCCATTATTTTCTCCCGGTAAAAAATTTGGTTATTACTCAGAAATAATTTATTGGAAAATTGAGTAAAATCATCCGGATCGGCCTCCGGTACTTCTACCCCTCTAAAATAAACTTTGGATAAATCACAAGCATAACTAAAATAATTGTAAAATTCCAACACCTTTAAGTTTCTAGGATCAGCTCCTACTACTCTCCTCTCTCTAAAATAAACTGATTTTTTGTCCTTGGCATAAATATAATTGTAATCAACAGTCCGAATAAAGCCATCCCTTCTACTTCCGTATTTTGAAATCGTAAAGGTCTCCGGATCTGCTCCTTTCATAGGTATCCCCAAAAAATAAACTTGATTCTTATCAGACCAGTAGTTTTTATCCATTAAATGAAAAGAATAAAAATCTGCTCCCTGCAAATGAATGCCCTTATAATAAATGTTTTTACCGTCACTGCCAAAATTTACATAATAAGGATATTCAGGATCGGGTAGATCCAGTTCGTAAATTTCAAAGGTTTCCGGATCTGCATTTTCCAAAATTTTAATTTCACCTTCTTTTACAAAATAATAAACTTGATGTTTATCCTTGGCAAAATTATCATTTAATATTTCAAAACTGCTACTATCTCCCTTATCAACTGGAATACCATTAAAAAAAAGTTTTCTTTTTAACTTGGCAAAACCATACTCAATAAGCAAATAATTCCTTAGTTTCTTAAAGGGAATATCAAAATAATAGAAAGATTTCTTATCCTTGCCCAGTCCATTTTCAATAACACAAAAAGTATTTACATCGGCTCTAGGTAAGATTTTATCCCGACAAAAAATGAAATTGCGATCCTTAATATAGTAGCGGTTCAAAATCACAAAAGAATCCAAATCCAATTCTTTTATAGGTAAACCTTTATAATAAACCCGGTTTTTATCCATAGAATAATTACCATACAAAATCCTAAAACTTTTTTTATCCACACCTTCTAAAACCTTTCCCGAAAAATAAACCTGGTTCCTATCACAACCATAAGATTTTTCTAGAAGTGTAAAGGTAGCTCCATCTGAACCGGGTATTTGCCGATTTTTATAGTATACAAAATAGTTATCGGTTTTATATCCAGCCTCCAATATTTCTATTGGGCCCCTGTGGCTGTATATAGAATCTGTTTCCAACCCTTTCATAATATTTCCGGTGCCTAAACATAAAAAACAAACTGATATGAAAATCGTTTTTTCCTTCAACCATTTTTTTCGTCTAATCATTTAAATTTTTAAAAAAACCTCCTTATGCTAATATTTTTTCTTTTCCAGGTAGCAAAAACTGGTTTTAAAGTCTTTTTGTTTTTCATATGATAGAATTCTATTTAAAAGAGATTTATAAGTCAACATTTGACTCGTGCTTCGTAGCAAGGCCACTTCGCAGAGTAGTATTTATTTAAACTGGAAATCAATAAAATTATTTTTTATACGATATATATTAAAAAAATTATGGAGTAATATTCCAAAAATTTTTGGAAATTTATGGAATTGGACGAATGGAAATACTAAAGTAAACTCAATAGACAATGAGCAGTACCCCGATTCACCATAAAAAAAATAGTGAATCGGTGTCCAAAGTTCTATGTTCAAGGTTCAAAGTTGAAAAACTTAAGACTTTGAAAGAGCCTTTTGATATCTTTACAAAGAAACATTGAACACAAAATCAACCGATTACCTGATTTTAGGCGGTTGACAGGGATAGCGGTTAACAGGGCATTTCTCTTTTTTCATTTTTTGTTGCTGAAATAAAACTGTTTATCAAAAAGCGGGTAGGCACCGCGCACCCGCAACCCAAGACGCCACCCAATCGGCTGAAAATTATAGGAAAAGTGAAAAAAGTTTTTTTTGCACGTTTTTGTAGACTATTAATAAAAAGTTACGTTATAATATAATCCATAACGGAGTTCAAAATGGGAAAAAAAATATTTTTAGTATCATTTTTTGCTGTTTTTTTTCTTCTGGTTGACTTTTTTCCCGCTGCTGCAGTTGGAGAACCGGAAGAATGCACGGTTCTAATTGCCGGGAAGAAAACCACGGCGGATCGCTCAATCCTTTTTGTTAAAAGCGAGGATGACGGTCCCAAAGAGGTGGATTTTTTATGGTATGTCCCCAGGAAAATTCATGAGCCTGGTTCAGTGGTTAAACTCAAGACAGGAGGTACGATTCCACAGGTGAAAGAAACCTATGCCTACTTCTGGGACCAGTGCCCCAATACTGCCTATTCCAATGGGATTGTGAATGAATGGGGAGTCGCCTTTGGGAGTAATGGATGCATTTCAAAGGAAGATTCTGCCAAAGAGGTAGAAGCAAGGGGCGACCTGGTGAATGGCGGTCTGGGATTTATGCTGCGAATCATCCTGGCTGAGCGGGCAAAAACCGCACGGGAAGCTGTGGAAATTGCTGCAAATCTCCTTGATAAATACGGATATAATGCCTCGGGACGAAACCTGAACATCGTAGGGCCCAATGACGCATGGCAACTGCAAATGGTTAGAGGGAAAAATTATGTGGCACGCAGGGTGAGGGATGATGAAGTGGCTATTATCGCCAATACCTTCAGTATCCGGGGAGTGGATATGAACGATAAGAAAAATTTCATCTGCTCCCCTAGGCTGATTTCTTATGCGGTTAAACGGGGATGGTATGATCCACAAAAAGATGGGACGTTCGATTTTGCAAAGGCATACGCACCGGAGCAGGCCCACAAACGGCCAGGCAATACGTTTCGCCAATGGATGATGGCTAAACTGTTAAACAAAAATTTTCCATTATCCCCGGAAGAATCGACGCAGGGGCTCATGCCTGTGTCGGTAAAACCAGACAGGAAACTCTCCCTGAAAGATGTAATGACTATTTTCAGGAATCATTACGAAAGGACCGCCCTTGACAAATCGGGTTTTACCCAAACAAAAGAATACGAAACGAGTCCCCATAAAACCGGCTCAACCATCTGCAATTACGGGACCCACAGGACCACGGTGGTTCAGCAAAGGGGCTGGCTCCCCCCGGCGATTGGCACGGTTGTCTGGCGTGCGCTGGACGAGCCATGCAGCAGCGGATTTGTTCCCTGGTATTTGGGGGCCACGGATATCCCGGAACCATTTCGCAAAGCACCTGAAAGTTTCTATACCACCCAGAGAGACCTGCTGGATTACCATTTCAAACCAATGGCTGAAACCTGGGATCTTGGGGCGGACCTGGAATCTGCCTCTGGTGTTTTTACCCACCTGGGCCGGATGGTGGATGCCAATTATAACAGGGTGATCCATTATGTTAAAAAGGAATGGCAAACCTTTGAGGATCGAGCCTTTGCCCTGCAGCCGGCGGTGGAAAAAACAGCAATGGAACTCTATAAAAAGGATAAAACCCTGGCAGCAGAATACCTGAATCTCTACACTACTGCCCAGGCGCTCATGTCCATAAAAAAGGCGAAAGAGATGCTCAAAACCATAAAAGATACCCTGTGGACAGGGCGTGACAGAATCAGAGCGGTTGTAAAAGTCGATCCTACGGTTTATATTTGTATTTTAAGGATTTTGAAGAGTCCCTGAAAATGATTTCTAGGGTTGTGCATTTCTTCGATTTATGGTAATAGAATATATTAAGCGCTATTTTTTGTATTTTTATAGGAACCCACGGATCCCGAAGGGAACCTGTGACTAAAAAAGCGAGGATAAAAATGAGATTAACATTAACCTTTAAAACGTTTTTTATCAGTTTATGCATTCTGTTGATTATTCCTTTTTCCTATTTATACGGCCAGGAGAAGATCGATCTCCAACTCTGGGAAAAGGCCATGAAAATTCACAACGAGGCCATTGTTGTGGATACCCACTGCGATACTCCGATGGTTATGCTGGAAAGAGGATTGGATATTGGCAAAAAATCCGACAAAAACGATGTCGATTTTGTCCGAATGAAAGAAGGTGGCCTGGATGCTTCCTTTTTTGCAGCTTTTGTTTCAAATAGATTGGATAAGAAACACCCGGCAAAAAATGCCCTGGAAATGATTGATGAGATCCATCAACAGGTGGAGAAGTACCCGGACCTGGCGGAAATGGCCTATTCTCCCAGGGATATTCGAGACATTCATCAAAAGGGGAAACGTGCCATTTTAATCGGGATGGAAAATGGGGGGCCGATTGAGGGAAGCTTGCGAATACTCAGGAATTTTTACCGCCTGGGTGTGAGGTATATTACATTGACCCACAACAGTAACAATGATATTTGCGACTCTTCAAGCGATGAAACGGCGAAATGGAACGGTGTTAGCCCGTTTGGTAAGGAAGTAATAAAAGAGATGAACCGGCTGGGGATGTTGATCGATGTTTCCCATATTTCCGATAAAGCGTTTTGGGATGTGCTGGAGGTATCAGAGGTCCCGGTGTTTGCCTCTCACTCCTGTGTCCGTTCGATATGTGATTCCCACCGCAATTTGTCCGACGATATGATCAAAGCATTGGCTAAAAAAGGGGGGGTTATCCAGATAACCTTTTATTCTGGTTTTTTGGATGAAGGATTTAGACAAAAATCGGAAGAAATCCGGAAGAAAATTGCCCCGGAAATAAAAAAATTAAGAGAAACATACAAAGATAATCAGGAGGGATATTGGGATGGCGTGTTTAAACTATGGAAAAAACATTCCCCTCCTCCTATTCCAATCAAAAAGCTCATGGATCATATCGATCATGTGGTAAAATTGGTGGGAGTTGATTATGTGGGACTGGGTTCCGATTTTGACGGCGCAGGAAGTTTCCCCCGTGGACTGGAAGATGTGTCTGGATTCCCATTGATCACTTATCATCTCCTTAAACGAGGATACAGCGAAACGGATATAAAAAAGATACTGGGGGGAAATTTTCTCCGAGTCTTTGAAAAAGCCTCAACGCATTAAATTGATCTAAATCCTGAGGCTCGTTCAATCATAAACTACATTTTATTTCTCAAAACTGAATAGTTACCTGAATGCGTAACTATTCAGTTTTAGAAAAATGTATCATGCAGTTCATGTTTCACTCGCCCGTCCGGTGTCCTTAGGGCCACCTCCCTGAGGCTCGTTCAATCATGAACTGCATTTTACTTGCAAAAACTGAATA
>Ga0180438_10005204_pt1 | contig 18241 bp, 24 predicted proteins | sample SS_ome_12_FD_132455 | JGI IMG/M metagenome (GOLD analysis project Ga0180438, IMG submission 132455) | Hypersaline lake sediment archaeal communities from the Salton Sea, California, USA - SS_3_D_2 metaG | ecosystem: Environmental > Aquatic > Non-marine Saline and Alkaline > Hypersaline >...
CAATCTCACCAAATGCAACGACCATGCCTCGATGGTATTGATGGTCCGTAGTGTTGGTCGCGCTTCCCGCCCGCTTGCTTTCCTCAGCAGCGCGGTTTTTTGCGTACTCTATAACGTCTTTGGCGTTCTTGATCGGTTTGTCGCCCATCCCTAGCCTCTTTGCTCCGGTTCAGTACGGCCATGCTTGATTACTTCGCCACGATAATTGATCGTTGCGTATTCACCGTCACGTTGCATTACAATCCCACGATCTACTGTCCCGGGAGCGCCTGTACGCTTTACCTCAACCCAACCGAGGGAAAGGTAAAGGCTATAGCGAAACTGGCGCATCCTTTTAGTGGTTTCGGAGATTGGTTGTTGAACGGTTGCCATATTTTCCTCGATGATAGGATGTTTAAGAGTCGGCGTTTTTACTGGCCCTCAAGCCCGGGCAATGCACATGTTTTTTAATGCCTCTTCCAGCGCTTTGATGGCCGTTGGGTGTAAATCCCAACCACTAAGGGACTTACCCCACACATGGGCCATAAATCCCCCCGGAGAACCGCCATGGGGGGCGTGTTCTGTGACGTGCGCTTCGGGATGCATTTGCCTAAGCTTCTTCAGCAGGGCATCCCGCTTCTCCAGCATTGCACGCTTTGCTTTGGAAACTCCGTAGTATTTAGACATCTTTAGTTCCAACCTCTTCCCTAAGCTTCTTCCCAAAAGAAATCTCACGCTCGGAAAACAAGGAAAAGAATTTCACCACCGATTTGTGGGCTCGCTGCGCAGCAAGCTGCTTGATGCGGGCACTGGGTAGACCCGCGTCAGCCCACTCCTTGTAATGATTAGCAATGTTTAACAATTCCTCGCTAATTTCTATGGCACGTGCTGGGATTGATTTATTCATGGATACCTCTATAAATTGTCGGCCCTCGAAAAACGAATCATCGCGAATCTTCATCCTCAACGAGGATTACGCAGTTCAGCTTACCCACCTCAACGAGAACGCCATTATCCATCGCCAGGGTGGCCATGGGGGTATTGTCGCTGTCCAAGTATACAGTTACGATTTCACCAATACGCCCGTAGTATGCCATGGGGTGATTACCCTCGCCAGTTCCCCAAAAATCGGGGTATCCCGGTTTGGATAAATCTATATCCATACCCATGGTGATTTTGGCACGCCGCCCCACAAGATTAGTTTCCAGCTTCGGTGTTTTCATGAATATATCCTGGTGATGGGACTCCATCTTTTGCATCCAAGCTGCACCCTAATAATTCGGTCGTACTGCTTGCGCGATAGACGTAAAATATCCTGCGCGACTCTCGCCGCCAAGTCCATAAATTGTATCCACCTCGGGAACATGTGCCCCTGGCGAATGAGTTCCAAATCGAGGTCTTTCCACGTTGCTGCGTATTCCTCGCCGATGTAATCGCCGAGGCCATTGAACCCGAGTTGGTACTTCTTAATTTCGTCCGCAAGCACATCCAGGAATACCCGCTTGCGGTTGATAGCGCCCGCGTACCAGAGTGCCCACCAATAACGGGAAAACCGGCGGGGCATTCCACGCGCCAGGCTCTGATTGGCGCGTGGTCGAAAATTGTGACGGATACTCCCCATTTTATCCTCCACCAATACACTAGTAGAAATTAGGGTGCGGAGACCACTTTACAACCCTAAAACGGACGGATCGGATGTCATTAAATATTTTGGGACTAGCGACGCCGCATACCCCAGCGGTTATACCCACGCCCCGGAATGCCCCTCCGGAACTGATTAGCCTCGGACATTGGCCGCATGCTTTCCGGGGGGGCTGCACCAGCCGTTCGCCCAACCCGGAACTGGAACTCTACCTCTTCCAAACCCATGTGTTGGCGCTCTTCCAACTTCTCTGCCGCCCAACAAGCGCGAATAATAGAATCAAATTCATCATCTTTATGGCCCGGAGACTTCTCAACCCGAATGATCCCTAGTCTCCTCTCCAGCTTACGAAGGTTCACCAATTCCTCCCGGAAGGACTTCCCTTCTTCTTTGTTGGTCGTCCTAAACTTCTTCGCCCGTAGTTTAGACCTGAACAGCTTGGCCATGGCTGAGTGCAAGCGGTCCGTTATAGAAACCAGCGTGATTTTCAAGCCAAACCGTTTACAAGCGTTTGTAATGCCCTGACCCTCCCACTGGTCCGCCACAGTAAACCGGGGCTGGAAGGTATTGTAGACTGCTTCTGCCTCCTTCAGGAAGTCATCATACAATTCCTGCTCGTTCTGGTACTCCTTAGGCCAAAAGACTGCCTGATAATCATGGATAATTTCGTCATTGTTAGTGCGGTGGACGATAGAAATAACCGCCTTGTCATCCGAGAAGCCAAGGTCCATTCCGGCGTAGTACCAAACCCGAGACTTGGCATGTAGTAACCACTCTCGATCTTCCTCGAAACATTCCAGCCAAGACTCATCCTCTATAAAACTGGTGATGCCCATTGTGAATTTGGCCTCAAAGGTGGCCAAATATTCACGTTCGGTCATATCCTTCCACTGACCCTTGAGGAATTCAGTGGTTAGTGCACCGGGATTGGCTGTACGAGATGCCATCTGGATCATCAGATGGTTCTTCATCTCGTCTTCATCAAAACAGTTCTTATACTCCTGGTGAAAACGTCCAGCTTCATCCAGAGGGTCAGAGATGAAAAAAGTCTTCGATAACTGCCGGTCGCCAAAGCCATCTTTAAAATCGTGGTGGAACGCTGCCTGAGAGGGGGTTGCTGCATTAACCACCGCATCATCACCCGTAACCGAGTTCATCTCTCGGATATAGTGGGCGATTTCATCAAAAACCAGAATCATATTACCCTTGGACCGGACCATACGCTGATTACAAGGGTAGGTGGCCATGACCACCCCGGGGCGCTCTTTCAACTCATCTTCATTCTCGCCCCGGTCAATGTTCTTCTGGGTCTTAAAACTGATCCTGTCTTTGGAGTCCTGGAGTTTGTATTTATCGAAGAATTGATGGCCATCAATACAGGCTGTGGCCACAGACTTAACCGATTCCGCCTGGTCCTTGGTAACACCAATAGACATCACGCGGATTTCGTCAGTAGAAATAATCCCGAAAAAGTCGTGTGGATCGTAGTAATGTAGTAGGTCGTACATCTCGTAGCCGAGGATGTACCCTACAATGGAGGATTTGCCGCCGCGACGTCCCCAAGGGAACACAAATTGCGTGAAATTTACATCTTCTCGAAGGTGATATTTCGGGTCCGGGATGTTGATCTGGTTTTGTTCCTTCAACCAATGGAAGAAACCAACCTCAGTAACAGTCCGGATCAGCCGCTCTTTGAACTTATCCCATAACTCGATCGTAAGTTCTTTATCGTCGAGCGGTATCTTATAAATCAGTTTTAATACGAAGCGCTGGACAGGTGTTGGAGTCTGTCCAGCGCTGCGCAGAAATTGTAGGATGTCTTGAAATTCGCCGTCAATCCGCTCGGGTTTATCCGTGGCAAAAGAAAGAATCGTCCTGCGGAGTTTGTCCGCAGGTTTCTCCCCCTTACCCGTCTTCTTCACCCGTCGCGCCAACGATCACCTCTGCTCGCTCTGCCATCTTCTTAAGGATGGCGTCTCTGATCTTGTCGTCGACCCCGAGATCCTTGAGGATGGTGGTTAGCTCCGTAATCAGCTGATTTGCGGATTCAGCCGCAATGTTCTGACGTTGGAGCGAAACGTTGTCAATCTCAATCTTCCGGCGTTTGGCCGAAAGTTCAAGAGTTGATCCACGCAACTGATTCTTGGCGTGGATCATCTTCAGGGCAGTTTCGGGCTGATGAACCTCGTGAGCCATGGCAACTTCGGTGTCAGCGATATACTCAGCACGGGCCAAGTCTTTGAATGCTAACTCCTCAACTGCCCTGGCTCGATCAGCATCCCCCGCATTGGGGGTGGTGAGAAGCCCTAGTTTCTCATCCTTTTGCGACCTAGAAAGTACCTCTGAATCCAGGTCATCCATGATTTGGTCAACCGGACGCAAAACCGCCCTATCCTCTTTCTTGGCGGGGAGATCCTTGCCGCTTCCCTCGACCAGGGCTTCGGGGTCTACTTCAACCTCTTTACCCTCCCCCTTTACTTCGTCGGGGGGCCCATCAACCTTGGGTGTGGTCTTCTTTTTCTTGTCATCCTTAGCCATAACACGATTCTCCTTCATGATGATATACAGGGAGGAAGTCTCCCCTAGACACGAGGATTTTGGCAGCTAGTGTGCCGCTTTATCTATACTTGACCGAAGGGAGATGCACCGCTGGGGTCAGCGAAATCAAAATTTTCCAGTGGGAGAACTTTAGTGGGGTCCACCATCTGATCGTCTGCCTCGTCCTTTATCCCAAAAGGGTCGGCCTTGGATGGGGACTTCTGGGTAGTTCCTGCAGCTTCACGCGGTATTGGCTTAAAATCCTTGCTGTGCTGGCCGAAAACATTTTCGGGACCCGGTGCCGCGTAAGCCTTGTCGTGGTCGGGGTTGGCATTGTCCGGAACCTTGGATTCGCCGTAATAATCCTGGATGGTGCGATCAACTAAGCCAACCGTCTTGCCTACTGGGGAGAAATCTCGTTCCCCAAATCCGGCCTGCTTGCCGCAGCAGTCTTCATCTCGCTCCACGACCGAGATGTTTTTGACCCCCATAGCCTGCAACTCAACCGAAATTCGCGGGTTCGGTTGATCATCAAAGACGAATATGCAATTTGGGAGCGCCAAAGCCAGTTGGCTGTTGGGCACCTTGTTGATGCCGAAAGCCTGCTTGATGCTAGCCAGCACCGGACGGTCGGGGTTTAATCCCAGATCCTCCCCGTGAAGGTGTAGACCCGGCATCCGCGCCAGAACCTCTAACACTGCCCGGCGATAAGCCACGGGGCCACCGATAGTAGAAGCCAACCGGTGTCCGGTGCTATTCATGCTGCGAAGGCATTCATAATTACGCCTCGCAATGCAGGCAAAAATCATGTTGTGGAGGTTGGACCAATTTTCCTTCCCCGGTTCCTTGGGTTCCGAGGGATCGGGAATTTCTTCCGGCATACCACGGGCCGCGAACACCTGGGGTGCTTCTTCGCTGGCGTGGGTTGGCTTGAGGACCGGGGATTGCTTGCGAGATTTGGTCCCCTTCGCCGCCTGTTCTACCGAAATTACCGGAATCCGGTAGATATTCCTAACCTCGTCCACGGATAAACGGCAATGGGGGTGAATGATTACTTCGTTCGGTCGCCTAGACATCGCTGCCGCCCTACGAATCCTGTTGGCCTTCTTGCGGCACTCGGAAGCGGTACGGCCAGAAAACACCCGCCCCTTCTTAGAGGCATCTTTGGCGATACCCATAAGCTGGTGGAGATACTCATCATCTCCTTCCCCGTCCTCAGTCCCGGGCATAATCCGGGTCGAAATTTCGTCTAATTGCAGCTTGCGATCTGTATCTGAAATAGAGGCATCCCCAATCTCGCATAGAGCGTCAATTACCTGTACCCGGTTGGCCCGATGATACTCGCGCTCCTCCGCCTCTTCCCGCATTTTGTCTTCTAGGTAAACGCCGTCAGCGAATTCACGGAACCGGCCAAGCTCGGGGCTATTGTCTAAGGCTTTATGCCTACCGATAAACGGAGGATCGTAGTTAAGCTTGTCAACCCAAGAATGATCCACTACCTTCGGTGCCTTATCTGCCGCATCGGTGGCGTCTTCTTGTGCCTTTTCGCCCTTGGTCTTATTATCGCCAGCGAAAATGGGGAGATTAGCAGGCTTCAGCGGGAAATCCTGCGAAGCCCTATTTTCGGAGCGCTCTGGGAGCGGAAAGCGGGAGCCGTTTCCGATCATTGCTCTTCTTTCTCTTTCTTAGTGATTAGGGCAATTTCCACCCCATCTTCGTCCATTATTTCGACACCAAGGGAGCCCTCTTTTTTCATCTCCCCGATGATTCTATCGAAACGCACTTCATCAACGTACGTGCCTTTAGAAAAGTATTCATCAATAGGAGTAGTATCCAAACGTGGTAGAGCCGAGGCTATTTTATCCCTGAGAGCAACATGGGGAATCAGGGGAGAGTCTATCAATGTTGCGAGTATCGCAATTCGATAATCCAGGTCCTCATGCTCTTCCACAGCACGTACCTTAATCGCTACTTTCTTTACCCTAGAGCGAATGGCCTTCTTACTTAACCTGGAAAACAGCTCTTGCATCATTTGAGATAATAATTTTCTGAACCATCCCTGCCGATAGTGCCGATTCTCACCATCGAATCAAGGAGTTTGCTGGTGGCATCTACATTAACTTCATGCCCTCGCTCATGGAGAGACCCACATACTTCACCCAACCGCAGGGCGTGAACACCCATCTCCGCCGCCTGCTTAAAAATATCCACGACCGGTGCCGAGGATTTAACCGCGATCATGGGCCGAAGAGTAGATAGGACTACATTTATTTCCTTGGTCCTAGGCTCCAAAGACTCGGGTTCCTCGGCTTGTTCCTCGACGGGCTTCTGCTCCTGGATGGACTTAGTGGCGCTCTCCAGGGCTCCCCGCATCTCGGACCAGCTAGGATTGTTATCGCATTCGTCGGTGATGGCATTCTTCAACCGATTGGCTTCAGTAACCATCTTCAAGATGAACTCACGTAATTGTTCAACCCCGACGATGTATCCCTTGCCCCCCAACTGCCCGTCTGGTGAAACCTTAGACCAATCAATCTTGTTATATAGAGCCAACATCTCCCCAGACGTAACCTCAAGGGAAGTCAGCATCTCCTTAAACTGACCAAGCAGGGTCAGGTCTTCTGTTGTTCCCTTAAATCCTTTGGTGGATCGGGTGAGGGGAGATTCAACTTCTTCCGTCAAGGCTCTACTCCTCTTCTGGGATTGGCGTATTTCTCACTTCCGCACGCAGTCCCTGCGCCAACTGATCGGTATAGCCAACCAAGCGGTTGAACTCAGACGTACCCGACTTCAGAGCCATGGGACCCTGCGAAACCAAGAAATCAATTAGCGCTTTGTAGGCTGGCCCCCATCTACCCTCTTTGCCCGTGGCGGTTAAGGATTGGAGGACCGATTGTAAATAATCTAAATACTTCTTAACCCTCGGCTCCAGACCAAAACGCCCAAAATTTAATGGCCTATCCGCGACCATATCATACGTCCCACCCTCCAGATCAATGAGGAGAACTGTGTCACCCTCAGAGGCTGCTAGGGATAAAACACAGTGTCCTTCGCACGGGTGAATAGAGATAGACCCAAACCCCCCGAAAGGCCTACGCCCAACCTGGGAAACCCGGGCGGCAGTCTTAGTTAAGCCACCCTCCCTAACCTGAGGTACACCATCCTCGTCCGGAACCACCCGTGAAATTACGAGATCACCATTTTTAGTGGAGGTTTCTATCTTCCAGAAACTCTCCTCGCTGGGACGAATCAGGTATTCATCTGACACCGACACGAACCCGCCATCCTCGCCAGGTTGTGGGCCTAAATGACTGGCTGGTGTCATTAACAATCGATGGCTTATTTTTATTCTGTAGCGCATATCTAATAAACAAAAAAGCCTTAATTTCTCAAATGTCTTAAACTGATTGAATAAGCAACCTCTCCTGGGTTTTGTTTGGTTTAAGCTTGATAATGTGGGCTTTAAAAAGAATCATAAGAAACCCTTACGAACTAATATTATTTCTACCTTTCCCCATCGGATACACGCGTGATATAGTCAACCGAGATAGTAAGACCCCCAAGATCGCTGTAACTTCTTCTGTGGCTTAAGCATCCCAAAATTCTCTACAACCAATCCCAAAACTCTCAAATACTCTGGAACTCGCGACGCCAACTCCGCTTCCCCAATCGCCTCTAGGGCCGCCACATCCACCTGCTTTAGATCGTCAAGCATAGCACAAAAACGGGACCTGACAAAAAAGAAGGTCTTGTTAACGATCCTCTGTACCTCGGATAAATTAGTATAACGGAAAACTAGGCAAGTTATATCGGTTGCCTCAGTATTGTTGAATAGCGCGTTCAGGTCCTCACGCATATCTTCCTCTTCAACCTCGGCAATCTCGACTAAGTACCTCAGTCTTTCGACCGCCCGGGATATCCTGTAGCTTACGGCGCGTTGGGTGATCCCAAAAAGATTGCCAATTGACCGCTGGGGAGCGCCCTCAATATAATAAAGGAGCAGAAAATCCCGTTCCTCTTTGGGTATCTTGTCCAAGAAAGTGTCTAGCAGTGAAAGTAACTGAAGCCTTATGCGGTGCCGCTCCTCCTCGGATGGGCCCATGCTCTCAACCCGCAAATTGGCCCATTCTTCATCCAACAACTTCTCAAAAAGGTCATCGTTGAACGTTTTATACTGAGTACGGAATTGATAATCAATGTTAGACATTTATATCCGTTGGCCTCACTTGTTCCTTGGGTAAAGTAATGATCCTGGTTAAGGTCATACAGGAAATCATCACATCCACCTCTCTACCGTTCGGCCCGTGATGCTCGCGGGTGACTACACCCTTCAAGCAACGGTACTCCCCAGAATTAATTAAAACTGACTCCCCAATAAGGGGAGTTTCTTCAATCTCGTCTACCGTAAAAGCCTGTTTCATCACCTCTGAGCCAATCATCGAGGATTCAGGTATGGCAAAACCAAGCTTTTTACGTTTAAATCGATGATAATAAATGGGTCCCTCAGCCTTAGGGCTGTAGATATATAAATAACCAAGGCAACCTTGTTTTAACCCAGACCGGAACATTAGATCCCGGTTGCCATAAATTCTAATTATCAATTCCGGGTCCGTTCTTCTTAGAAATCTTAATACATCACCAAGACTGGCAATTTCCTCAATGATGTAGGGAACCCACATCACTTCCCTATGAAAACAGGTCTTCGCCAAGTACCTCTGATGCTGCGTTGGGCTTGGATCCTCCCCCCACAGAATCACCATCGCTGACACTGGGGCTGTCCTCCCCGGATGGCTTCTCTGGCTCTGGGGTAGAAGAGCTTCCGAACTGTTGTGATACCGGCTCGTCCACTTCAGGCGTTTCATCATCTTGGATGACATCAGTCCAAAGGCCCCCCACGAATTCATCTTCTGAAATAATTTCCGAAGATGACACCTCAAATTTCTTCTTATCCTTTTCAGGATGGTGACGCCGACCCACCTTGTAAAAAAGTTCCGGATTGCGAACAATCTCAGAGATATCCTGGTGATTGGCCCCCGTTAATTCTATCTTTGACTTGCTAACGGCATGCTTGGCGGTGCGCTCGAATACGATCTTCTGCGTCACCATAACATGCATGTACAGCACTTGTCCTACGAATGAATCAGAATCTATCGACTTCGAAAACTCGTCATGGATATACTGAGATAGTAAAATCAAACCCCTCGATTTAAGATGCATGCTAATAGCATCAGCCGCGCTTTTGTCTGTATTCGGATTAAGGAGCATTAAGTCCTTAATACGTCCCATCTTCATCCGGAAAATGTCGGCCAGCACAACCTGTAAGATGTTAAAAAATTGTTTGAAGCCCCGTTGGTAGCCGTATTCCAACGCTACACTCATCGCCTTTTGAATGTTGGTAGCTAAGTGCATTAAAAAGTCAATGGCCTCCAGGTGACCATTGACCCCGAAATATGAGGAGACTGAGTCTTTATCTACCTTACCATGGGTCGCGTATATTTGATCAAAATCCTGTATTGCCTGCCTTACCGAGTTCCCGCCGCGCATTACAATGGTCCTAGCCACCTCCTCTATAAAGTCGAATCCCTCGCTCTTGGCAATTCTACCCAAAAGAGATATAATCTCTTCGATGGAGGGGTTGACAAGAGGAAGGGTGATGGCTCTAACCCGCAACGAATAGTCTAGGCGAAAGGCCTCGGATGTGACCAGGATAAAAGTTAAGTCGTTGCGGGCTGATTCATCAAGGGACCGTATCAAGGCCTGAGCGTCCCTACTCAAAAATTGGGCGTCCTCTAGAAGAACCACCTTCTTTTCGCTGGTATCCTTGAAAACAAAAGAATTTAATTCATCATAGGGTAGAATTTTAGAATTGGCTAATAAAACCCGCTCAGCCGGTACCCCCGGCCCGAGTATCTCTCGCCCCATCAAACGAGCCAGTGTGCTCTTGCCAGTTCCTGGTGGACCATCAATTAAATAAACCCTACGTACCAAGCCCCGCTTAAGCGTGTTCCTGATGATAAGTAATGTATGGTCCTGCCCGATTATATCATCGAATGTCTTTGGGCGGTATTTATCGATGAATGAGGATTCGGGCATGTTACCCTTTCTCCGGGGGACAAGGACGACCTTACACCCGATTAGGGGCTAGTGCGCTTAAAGGTTAGGCAACGTAATCCTAAGGTCCTCAGAATAGACTGGGCCACGGTCCACATATTCATGGTCCTTCTTGGCCCAAATCCCCACCATTACCCCGTATTCGCGGCCTGACACTAAACCGGGTAATTCAGCGTCGTATTCTTCCACATAGCCATCATAAACTTTGACGCCATCGTATCCGCCATTCTGCCAATCCCTCTGCCAAATCTCTCCTTGAATGATACCGTTGAACCGGTGACCGAGTTGCAAGGGGAAATTAGAGGGGGGGACCACCGGGCGATCCGTGGCCGTGGTGCTGTAATAAACATTCGCCCTAACCCCCTCAGAAGCCTTAAAAGAAACAATGATTACGTCATCCCTGGTGGAAAGGGTCGGCCCCTCCACAAAATAGGGAAGATTTTCGTTTACCCTCTCCTGCTCGAAAAGAGGCTCGGTGCTGCCTGGAGCAATCCGCCTAGGGTGATAATCCGGGTAGGGGAAATACTGGGTCCCCAACAGGCCTTTATGAATTCGAAATGGCTTAGATTCGCCTTGGGTTATACCGCTAATTTGCTTGATGTCAATGTGAACCTGTTCCCTGAACAAATATTCGTTCAGGAGTTCATAAATCACTCCCTGCTTGTCTTTGAGGAAACGCCTTTTGTCTCGCTCAAAGGTGCTGCCTTCCTGAGTGATCGATCCCTTCATCTAAGCATTCCCCTGCTCGCGTCTCTCCGCCCAAATTTCAAGAATAGACTTTGACTTCCCATTGTCAGTGTCTTTGCCGTGAATAACCTCTTTTAGCATCTCTCTAACCTGAGCATTTGGCTCACTAACAATCTCGACATCTCCCAAATTAATGGTTATCGGGTGGTCAATCGACAGGCCCATAAAGTCCGCCATGTTGTGAACGGCTCGCTTGTAACTATGGCCTGTAGGTGCCGACATCAACAGCCAACAATTGGCCGGGTGTATATCAATTACCTGAGAAGATTTCTTGTCAATGGGCAATAACAGTACGTATGGATTCCCCTTCAGGACAAAGGAAACGTACTTATCCAGGTTCAACTCCACTTCCATGTTGTTAAACCTACTTGGCTCGCCCTGACGAAACTTTATTTGTTCTTCTTGATCCATGATTAAGGGTCCAGTGCTGTGACTTCGAACTGAGTATTCATTTGTTGAACGATTACCCTCTGATCCGGGTCTAGATATTTAAGCGGGTCCTCAGACTCAACAATAGTTGTGTCCCCGGTCAGAAAGTTTTTTAAGATGAATTTGTATTTTTCTGGAACGTCGCGCCAAGAGAGTTGGGCCACATCATCTGGCACATCTGATCCGGCCATACGCGCCCGCCTCAGTATTTCCTTGCGATAATTATCACCCATTGACTCCCAGTGCCAATAAGGTGAGTCTACTGCAATTTTATCAACGGGTATGCCCGCGTAGCGTTCCATTGCTTCCTCCCTACCCTTAACGAGCGAGAAGGGATTACCCCAAAAGGTATTGGTCCTCTTCCCTTAAAGCGATAGTGAAGCTATGGGGTACAAAAATACCGGATTCCAGCTTCTCCATAACAATCCTGCGGAGGCGAAGCCAATCTGGCGGAGACGACTCCCCACTATTCTTGTCATCAATAATTATATCGTAGAAGGGCTTTCGCGGCTTCCCATGCATCCACCCGTCCATATTTGCATCCTGATTCACACAGTCCGGATGGCAGCCACGCTGATGTAAAAAATCCAACGCATTTAAAAGGGCTTCACCCTCCCGACAAGTAAAGAGGAGAGTAAAGATCCGTGGTTCCTCCTGGAGCCAATGGATGGTTTCAATCGCGTGTGGAATCTCTTCATCCGAACAGAGAGGGTAGAGACCTTCATCAATCGTGTTAGGACAGACTGTATCATCAAAATCATACGCCACAATCAGGGGTCTTGGTCTTAAATCACTCAAGGCTTTTCCTCATGTTCTCTTTAATTAATTCGCATCCGACTTCAAAACCTAGAATCTCTTCATCCACTGTTTTCGGCTCTAGCATATGAAAGAAATACCATTTCCTCCTCAGCAACCAACAAGGTTCGGCTCCACGTATCCCCGGATGGACCGTACATTCCCATGCCCCGTAATGGCCCACCTCCTCCCAACTAATTGCTACCAAACTTGTCTTGATGCGGGGTAGGGGGTCCTCCAACTGCTCAGGATACCCCACCTCATGATAATACGCTTTACGCAGGTAGTGTAGGGTCTCAACTTCCATGCTCCGTCCCCGTCTATGGATTGGGGGAGGAAATACCTCCCCCCTCCATTCTAGAGACGAAACATTCGGAACTAAAGTACAAATTCGTGGCGCAAACGCATCACGTGTTTGGTGGAATCCGGCCCTGTACCGAGAGCAATGACCGGAACGTTGGTCGCCTGCTCCACCTTGTCCACGAATCTTTTGACCTTTGGCGTCAATTCATCGGGGTCGTTCTTGCCAGCGATAGAATAGTCGATGTGCTGGGCAAAGTTGAGAAAGATATAATCAACCCCATTGATCATCGCAGCGCGGGCAACCTGCGTCGGGGAAAAGGAGAAAACGCGGCGTTCGCGACCAGTTACGGTGGTGTGTTCAACCATACTTTCACTGGTACCGGCCCTGTCCGCTACTTCGCCCCAGGTTAGCTCTTCCTGATCCGGATAACAGCCACCGGAGGGTCCCCCAACGCGAATTGGATAGGGTCGGATAACCATCCAAATCGAACCGATCTGGCGGGGCTTCACGCCCATGTCCGCAGCCATCTGCATCGCGGTACACTGGCGAGAGGTGCACTTTGGATAGTGGGAGCCGTGATCAATAGAAAGGTCGGTTCCCTGGGCCCCCTCGTGCAGCCAGATCGCCCCGGAATCCAGGGCTTCATGGACAAGTTCAAGGAAATCGGACATGCGCCGATCATCCCCACTATACAGGCTTTCATCCTGACCCTGGGAAATAAGGGGCTTTAGCTGATCGAAATCGACGGCCAGCCGCACATCCTTGCCGCGAAGAATCTTGGCCGCTAGGGCAGCGCCCCCACCCTGCTTGGTGGAACCTAAATGGGATAAATCTTCCTCGGCCTTCTTGTGATCCTCAGTGACAACGACGGCACGCGGGTGGATCTCCAATGAAAGGATCTGTTCCTGCAGTTGCTCGCGTTCCTCGAACAACCTGCCGATGGTGAAACCTGCGGTTGGCCCAATGAAAACGTGGCACTTCTTACCCAGAAGACCGGCGGGCAGGATTTTGCTCACGAACTTCTTGTCACCAATTACTGCGGTGTGTCCCGCATTTGGCATGTTGGTGGTAGATAGGTGGGTTACCCCGTACTGCTGGCATAGCCAGGGGGAAACCATCCCCTTGCCGGTGGAGCCCCACTGTCCATCAACCAAAATGTTGAAATTCCGTTCCATAATTAACCTTTCAATCCGTGTTCGATGGCAGACCTAACTGCCCCATTTCCTTGTTGTTGGAGAAGATCATTGAGATCCGTCTCCTTCTTAAGTCGTAAACCCGGGGCTTCATACCACCGGGAATCTACTACGGGAACACCCATCCTAAGCCATCGGCGCAAAATATACTTCGACGCCCTGCGACCCTTATCATCACTGTTATAAAATAGTGAAATTCTGTGCGTTCCCCAACGCCACAACCAACGTTCCTGAGACTTAGAAGCGCCAGCCGTCATTGTCGTTAATGCAGGGTATCTAGTAAAAGATGCGAAAGTAAGAAGATCAAGGCATCCCTCAAGGAGCACAAACCTCCCGTGCTCGGATATCATCTTAAAGTTCTCGGCCAAACCAAAAAGGGCCGGATGAACCTTGGACATTACAAAGGGTATGCGCTGATAATACTTGTCCTGCAGAGATCGTAGCTCTACAGCCAATGGTATTCCTTTTAGCCCTTCTATGAAGAAAGCCAGCCAATCCCGGCTAGATAGCTTGGGCAGCGTCTCGGGATGCGTAGTGGGAGAAAAAGCGTTAAGCTTGAGAAGCGCGTCGCCCTTGATAAAGCCAACTTGGTGCTTGCCCAAGACTTCCTTTGGTATCTTGCGATAATTACACAAGAAGTCCAAAGCAACGGAGCCAGCCTTAAATAGCTCGCTCCGTGCTTGATTCTTCAAATCTATCCACGCCTCAAGGGTTGACGTCATTACAAAATCCCGCGCTCCTCCACTAAATCATCGAGTGGGTTCTTCCAAACAGAAACCCCGCAATAGCGGTCGCCCTCTGGACACTTGGGTGTAACGCCTGCTTCTTTGCGCCTAGTGCACGGGGGCACCAGATACTTACCAATGGTGGGGTGGGCCTCGGAAATCTGTTGAGTCTCCTCGACAGCTATCCGGAAAATCTCCTCTTGGGCATTCATGCACAAACGCATGGACATCTTGTGACGAATTGCTGCCAAATCCCCAGACTCCGTATAGCGTAGAGCCAAGGCATTGGGGAGGATATACTGGGCCATCTCAAACCCGAGATGGCCTTTTAATGTGCGAAACGCCTCCCACGTATCTGCCATTGACTTCTCGAAAGCCTCCTGGATATTGCCGCTCTTGTCCCTCTTGATTAAGGTTGGAGTGATGAAATCAGGGAAATCTCTATAGGTGTGGGACAACATGGGTCGGCTTGCTGGCGTAGTCCGGTGCCTCTGGTCCTGGCTATCGGCAGTGTGGCTCAACCGATGCTTGAATGTATAGTGCACGTGAGCCATTGCTCGCCTGAGGGGGTGATGGTGGTCCATATTAAGAGCCTCTGGTCCACCGTATTCTAATGCGCCCATAACAGCCGCCTCGGCATTAAGCGTGTGCTGGCTACTAAAAGGTGCTCCCGTTACTTCGGCGATTGCTTCATAAAAAGGCGTGAGATCTTCGGTATAGCTTACCAACCTGGAAGCCATACCGTGCAATTCCTTATCGAAGAAAGCGTGCCGCCGTTGTACTGCATCGTCGTCGTGGGATTTCAATTGTGGCTGACTTAGAACATCACCTCTGTCTTCAGACGCCATCACCTCTGGTCTTTTTCCTCCTAGGAGTGACGGACCAAAGAAGGTTGCCAAGTTTGGGTCATGCCTCAGCACTTCCCGCACCATATAACTCACGATTATATCCGTCTCGGTGGGCACATCACTCAAACGCCTGGCGTGCCACATCCGGATTAGAGTTAAGAGAGAGACGGTATGGTACATGTGGGCGAGTGTGCCAATGGGAAGCACATATCGAGCCACCTCCAAAGCCTTCTTGTTAATGGCTGATTTAGCCATTTTGGTCCCCTCACGATCCGGGAACCTTTCGTGATACTCCTCGGCAACAACCGGCTCGATAAGCGCTACCAGCTGTTGGTATTCCTCCATTTGCTGGGCAACCCTCATGTCGAATAGTGTAGAGGCATCCGCCCCTCCAGCCAAAGCAAACTCCGTGTACGGGTTCAACACCTGATCGGGGCTAACCTCAACGTAGCGCTGGCTTACTTGTTCAGAATTATACCAGGGATGGGAATGGAAAAAAGACCAAATAGATTGACGGCTAATTCCAGAAAGAGTAAAAGTGAAAGTTGCATGCTGGACGGTTGTATGGTGCCCGGCCCTAAAAATCGACTTGGCCAAGTTGTCGCGCTTTTCCGCCTTCTTTTGGAATTTGTCTTTCTCTTCTTGTGTCCATCCATCCCCCCTGCGGGCTTCATCTGGATAGACATCCTCCTTGGTGATGACCCTGGAGCTATAGCAAGAACGGGCAGCAGCTACACTACCATCCATAGGGCGTTCGGACGCGTCGATTAACTTAACTTCCATTGGGCTTCCTGTTATCAAGAGTGGTGATGATTAGTCCGCTGTCATTCTTTGCATTAAAGACTTTATCAGCGGTGTCAATGAATTCTCTTTGATGAGTTACGAGGAGTATATCAAGATTGAATTTATTACAGATGCCCTTCAATAAATTTGATAAATTAGATAGGTATCCAGACGACACACAATTAAAAGACTCATCAAGTACCAGAAGAGGCACCATGCCCGTCTTGATGAGGAAAACAATGCGCAAGAGAAAAGACTCCACCTGAACCACTGCACCGCCAAAGGTGTCCTCCGCCGGTCCCTCAACACCCGTGGTCACGTCAACAGTAGAAATTACAACCGTGTACATCCCGCGCTTGTCTACTGGTTCCAACTTGAAGCGCAAACGGTGTTCACCATATACAGTAGCCAGCCCGTCCGTTATTAGATTCTCTATAGACTTGAAAGAGTGACCAAGCAGATTATCTAGAATCTGCTTATATAGGGACTCTACCCCCCTAAAGATTGAATCCTTGTCAGACAGTTCCTCTAATTCCTTATCCAGGCGGTTTATTTCCCTATTGAGGAAATCCCGCTGCGAAGAAAGAGTTATAAACCTCTCCTTAACGCTCATCGAAAGCGGACCTCTCTTCGACGAAGCGGAAGATGAATTCACCCTCCTTAGAAACCTTAGCTTCGAAACTATTAACGGGGACAACCTCGTCATCCACCACGACCATGAACGCCTTCTCTCCCTTGCGCTTGGTCATCACCACTTGGATGATGGTATCAAAGACCTCGTCACCCATGTCAAGAGTTAAATTGTCTAAATCTGCCTGCACAGGCTTGCCCAATTCCCTAGTAAGGTCTGCTACGACCTTGTGCAAGTAGGCATTCTCCTGGGCAAAGTAACGCATCGTAGCATCTGGTGGAATTTCAACCGTGGGGATTGGCGAGTGTGTGACCACTGGCGTTTTATCAATAACAGTAGCCCCAGGAGACGCCTCGCTTTGTGGGGTATCTTGCTGTTGTGCCTGCCCAGTGACACTTGGGGTTTGGTTTTTAGGGCGTTGGCGATTAAGAATTTCCTTCGGGTCAGCCATCATTACTTCTTTGGTTCCCTTTACGTCCGCTATACGGGATGAAGCGTTCTCCCCAACCGCAACTGCAACGTCTGGGTCCAATAATACCTTTCGATCCTCTGGCGAGGAGATGTCGTTAAATCCCCCAAAAGCACCCAGACTTATGGACCTTGTTGAGCCACCCTCTTCGCCGTCAACAGCCGCCATAGGAACGTCTTTGTTTTCGGCCACCGCTCTAGCCCGCTGCTCTAGCTCCGAGGGTTCCATGGCTCCCCTGTAGCCAGCCCCCTCATCTACATTAGGGTCAACCAAGCGGCCAGCGGCATCCTTATCAACAGACCCCGCTTGAGCTATATTGGTCTTTTTGGCTTTCTTTTTCTTTTTACTTGAAGGCATCGCCTAGGTCTCCTAGTATCTCATCAAATGATTCGTTTGATGATTGAAAACTGATGGGCCCCCCGCGCTTCTCTAATTCTTCATCGATAGCAGCCTGGGACTTGTATGGTGACTCTTTACAGGCCATTTTTATTGGGCACTTCCAGCACCCTTTGTTTGGGGTTGGATTGAATTGGGTCTCAGCGTTGATGCGGTCGCGAGTCAGTAGTATGTCCGCCATCAACTCCTGTATTTCCCGCTCGTTGTAATCGTATGGCTCGTAATCTGGATCTCCCTCTAGATAGATAAAAACAAACTGATCGGGCGGAATCCCAAACTTATAGTACCACAACAGCGAATACCAAATAAGTTGCCACTTATCCAATTCCTTGTACCGCTTACTCTTAATATCCCCCAGTCGACACTTTGGTTTGGGGGTACGATTGATTACTACCAAATCAAGATAGCCAAATAGAGTAAGCCCTTTTTCTGGCAATTGAATTTTAAGGTTAACTTCAGCGCTGGCGTATACTCCGAAAAGTTGGTGCTTTATAACCACCGCAAGAAATCGTTTAGTCGCCTCCTCGCAACGTACGATTATTTCATCCCGAGTTAATGGACGTCCCTTTACCCCCAACTCCATGGTGCCAAATACATCATCAACCATGCCGGGTATGGACACCTTCAGGCGTTGGTAGCAATCCCTAACGG
>Ga0180438_10005205_pt1 | contig 18239 bp, 8 predicted proteins | sample SS_ome_12_FD_132455 | JGI IMG/M metagenome (GOLD analysis project Ga0180438, IMG submission 132455) | Hypersaline lake sediment archaeal communities from the Salton Sea, California, USA - SS_3_D_2 metaG | ecosystem: Environmental > Aquatic > Non-marine Saline and Alkaline > Hypersaline >...
CAACCTGCGCCAGACCGGGCTGGACGTGCTGCGCAACGAGCACCGTCGGCTCCAAGTGGGTGGTACAATCCTATGGTTGGTGGGCATCGAGGACGTGTGGTCGGGGAAGCCCGATTTGGAAGCGGCCCTCGACGGCGTGCCCCAGGGAGCTTCCACGGTGCTCCTGGCTCACGAGCCTGATTTCGCTGACCAGGCTACTGGACAGAACATCACCCTACAACTTTCGGGGCACAGCCACGGCGGACAGGTGCGGCTGCCCTTCGTCGGCGCGCCGATTCTGCCCTACCTGGCCCGCAAGTACCCCTATGGTTTGCGCCGGGTAGGGGAGATGTGGCTCTACACCAACCGGGGCGTCGGCCTGGTTGCTCCCCCTGTACGTTTCCTCTGCCGCCCAGAGATCACCTTGCTGCGGCTGCAAGCCGTCTAGCCGCCACCATGCTCGGCCTGGATTGCAAATCCAGGCCCAGGGCGGGTAAAACGCGCATCAAATTGCCCAAAAGTCGCGGACTTAGAGCAGGTGAGCAAGTACCCCCGGACTCCATTCCGCGGCAGGGTCCGGGGGTTTTGTCTGTGGCTATGGGCTGTAGCCCTTCACGATAATGGGCAGGTAAGTTCGACGAGCGACCCAGGAACTGACTGTGCGACTAAAGACACTCGTCTGGTCACTGATGATGGCTGTGTTGGTGATATGCTCCCCAACGGATGTATCAAGGTTGACCGTGACGTTGTAGATGATCGTGATCGGATTGTCCGACGGCACAACCCCTGTCCAGGTGATGACGTGGGTTTCAGGATCATAGCCATGGTTGCCAGAAGTGGCCGAAAGGGAAGGGATATCCAGGGTAGTGAAAGAGGAAAGACTGTTAGTGATATTCTTGTGCGAGCCAGCAGGAGTGGCTTCTGCTAGAGCGATGGTGTAGGTGAGCACGTCTCCGGGATCTACAAACTGTGAGCTCACAGATAGCTGAGCTGTCTCCAGTAATCTGGCAGCATATACGCGGCCAGGATGCATTGGGGGCGGCTCGCGCCACACTACAACGTGACCAGATATCGCAGGATCCCCGCCAAAAAACCAAACTCGATGGCTGGCTATTAAGAAGGTGTGATCTGAGTCAATGTCATAACCGACAATGTTGGAGAGGGGGCAGTCGGCCCCGATTACAGCTGGGCAATAACCATTGAACTGCTCTTGCCAAATGACGAAGTTGCCGTCAATAGCGGGGCGACCCTGAATAATGTGAGGAAGGGGTGACAATGTTGTCGTTTCAAACAGAAGATTCCCAAATAGGTCGAAGCCGCCGATAGAGTTGCTCTCGCCAAGTACGATAATCCCATTGGAAATAGCGGGGCAGTAAGGGTCTGAGGCCCACCACTGGGTGATTTGTGTCTCAGTACCGGAGTTGAGATCGTAACTATAGATGTTCCACCCTCCGGAGCGACGATCAGACCAGACGACGACATTGCCAGAAATCGCAGGACAGACGATGGGCGCCGAGTGACCGGAGATCGGAAACTCTGTTCCGCTCGCGAGGTTGTAGCCGTAAAGATCATAGCCACCGTAGGCGTCGCCCCCGTTACGCCAATCTACCCATACAACCGTATTGCCATCAATGATGGGCCATTTTTGATCGGCGGTATGGGTCGTAATCGGAAATTCGCAGTCTTCGCCTAGATCATAGCCATAGATGTCCCAGTTGCTATTGCGCTGATCCATCCACACGGCGGTATCACCAGAGATATCGGGAAATTGTTGGGACGCTGCCTGATCAGTGATTCTGAATTCGGTATCTGTGGAGAGATCATAGCCATAGATGTCGCCATTTTTGTCGAACACGACAACATCGCCAGAGACAGCTTGAAATCCGGGATTATCCACCGAGCTAATCATGAGCTCTTCAAGAACCTCGATCGGGCCTTGAGCGAACGCCGAACCGGGCAGCACGGTGATGACCAGCAAGGCTGCCCACAACCCGACGATGGTCAGGAGAAACTTATTGGAGATTTTGAGTCTGAAATACCATGTTTTCATCTTTGCACCTTCGTTGTCACACCCGGCTTGCGTCGGGAAAGACGCCCTGCAAACGCGAAAACCCCCATCAATCCAGAACCCGCGTAATATGATAGACAGTGACATCACGGGCCACGCCCCTGAATTGCTGACCAGGCAGGGGGATGGCTTCTACCGCTTCTTTCACCAGATCATATGTGGCCTCGCTGATAAGCACTTGGCCGCCTTTGGCCATGCTGCAAATGCGCGACCCAAGGTTGGCATCTCGCCCGATGACAGTGTAGTCGGCCCGCTGAGAGCCGCCCATCTCACCGACAATCATTTTGCCGGTGGCTATGCCAATGCCGATCGGTGGTGCCTGGACCTCACGTTCCTTCCATCTCTTCATGATTGTCTGGTGCACTGCCTGCATAGCCAGTCCTACCCGCACCGCGCGCAAAGCATGATCCGCCTGGGGGATGGGAGCGCCAAACAGGGCCATCACCTCATCACCGACAAACTTGTCAACCGTGCCCTCGTGCGACAAGATAATATCTGTCATTTGAGTCAGGTAGTCCTTGATGAATTCCGCCAGCAGTTCAGGGTCGGTTTGCTCAGCCAGGAGAGTAGAGCCTCGAATGTCAGCGTAGAGCACGGTGAGTTCTAACCGTTCAGGTTTGAGGATATCTACGTCGGGGCTGGCTAACAGCCGCTCCATCACACGTGGGTCTACGGACCGGCCAAGCACCTGGCGCAACAGGCGTATCTCTCTGCGCTCGTAGATAGCTGTGTCTATCTGGCTGCCAATGGCATTCAACAAGCGGCAGTCGGCAGCAGTGAAGCCATGTGGCCCGTAGCGGTTGACCACGCCCAGCACGCCGATGATTTGCTCATTCAGGATCAGCGGCAGGCACATCACCGAGTGCACCGCGTCGCCCAGATTGTTGCGACAGAGCAACTTTGCCTGTTGCAGTGATTCGTTAACCACTTGCTCGATGATCTCGTAGTAGCGCCATGTCTGAAAGAGGTCCTGGTGTGTGGTGGCCCGCATTTCAAGCTGCTTTCCCGTTCGGTCGTAGAGCATGATAAAGCCCATCTCGGCATTGATTTTGGCAATCAGTGTTTGGATGACCTTATTGAGCATTTCGTCTAGGGGAAGGCCTTGGTCACGTATGCGATCTATTTGGTAGATAGTTTCCACCTCTTTGACGGCCAGTTGGTGTTTGTCATGAAGGTACCCTTGGATCACGGCTGAGTCGATTTGGTCCTCAGCGGTTTTCAACAGTTGCACATCATTCGGACCGAAAGGAACCTGAGAGCGAGCAAGCAGCAGAGCTCCTAATCGTTCCTCAGTGCCCATAAGGATCGGAACGGCCGCCAGTTGCAGATTCTCTGGCACGTCCACCAAGGGATCCAGTTTTTTGTGTCCTTTCCAGATGGTAACTTGATCAAGTCCAATGGCCTGTTCGGCCAGTTCACGGGTGATGGCCTGCTGCAACGGGCCCAATCTCTGACTACGGTCACTGACCGCCTTCAACTCTGCTTCTCCTGTCTCGCGGTCTAGCAGGAACATCAGGCAGAGGTCCGCTTCCAACCGGTCGGTCAGGAGGTTGGCAATGGACGTCAGCATGGCTGCTGGCTCGGACACGGTATCGCGGATCTCGTCAATGGCCATGATCAGGTCTAGCTCTTTTTGCTTTAGGCTTGCTTCTTGGATGGATTGCTGGTGTTTGTGATGAACATACCCTTGGATCACGGCTGAGTCAATCTGATCCTCAGCGGTTTTCAACAGTTGCACATCACTTGGACCGAAAGGGACCTGAGAGCGAGCAAGAAGCAGAGCTCCCAATCGTTCCTCAGTGCCCATGATGATTGGAACGGCCGCCAGTTGCAGATTCTCTGGCGCGTTCTCCAAGGACTCCAGCTTTTTGTGTCCTTTCCAGATGGTAACTTGATCAAGTCCAATGGCCTGTTCGGCCAGTTCACGGGTGATGGCCTGCTGCAACGGGCCCAATCTCTGACTACGGTCACTGACCGCCTTCAATTCCGCTTCCCCTGTCTCGCGGTCCAGCAGAAACATCAGGCAGAGGTCCGCTTCCAACCGGTCGGCCAGGAGGTCAACAATGGACGACAGCATGGCTGCTGGTTCAGGTACGGTATCGCGGATCTCATCAATGGCCATGATCAGGTCTAACTCTTTTTGCTTCAGGTCAAGCGCATCCCGCAGCGTTTTTAGCTTCTCCTCACTTATCATGCTCTTTCTCGCCCCCACTAATCTTACTGGCATCCAGTCATAAATGCCCTCTGGATGTGTCGCCAAAGGGCCGGTTCAGCCTGATGGAAGGAGATCACAATAATGTCTGCGCCTCCGGGTAGTCGCATACTACGATGTCGCCAGACCAGCCACCACCCAATGTGGGTGTCTGCGAGCGGCCACGCTCCACAGCCCAAACTTTCACCCGGTCGGCGACGTGGCGGTTGATGTCCTGGATGGTGACAAAACCCTTGTTGTCGAAATCGGCAGCACCGGTCAGTCCCTCCAGCAAGTAGTGAGTGAATGCACTCTGGCCAGCTTGTTCCCACTCATATGAGACCTGCCCCTGCTGGCATGAGGCCAGGATAGCCAGCCCCTCGGCTTCCGCAAAGACCCGCTTCATAAAATCTGGGCTCATCCGTACCTCAGCCTTGCCAATGCGTGCCCCGGAATGACAGGCATCCAGTATGATCACCTTGGCCTGCGCCGCTGAGTCAGCCATGATACTCTTCACTCTATGCAAGGGGACGGCCGAATCGGCCAGATTGGTCAGGCGGGCGTCGCTAAGGACCAGATAGGCTTCGCCAGCTTCGATGGTGCCGTGCCCGCTGAAGTAGAAGAGCAACAGGTCCTTCTCGTCGGCTGCCTGGGCCACATTAGCCAGTTCGGCCAGTACGTTGTTACGGGTGGGCAGGGTGTCAGGGGTAGTGTCCAGGAGCAGGCGGGCCCGGTAGTCCCCATGGGCCGCATCGGTCAGCAGGCGATGGACGGCCTCCACGTCAGCGACGCAGCAGGTGAGGTTGGAGATATCGCGATCTTGGTAAGCATTGACCCCGACCATCACCGCCCAGCGACGACCGGTTGCGAGGTGACTTTCAACGCTCGGCGGTCTGGGCTTGGGCCTGATGCTAGGCACCGGGGGATGTGCCCATTGGGCGATCTCAGGAAGACAGTGGCCCAGTACCAAGGCCGTGGTGAAGGCTAGCTGGGTAGGCTGAGGTCTGTCCTCCTGATAGTATTTCATCACGGCCAGGCAATAGAGAAATAGCGCGGGGAAATACTCGCCCCTGAAGTCAGGTTCTGGCCCCATGTACTTGCGCGCGATGTGACGTGTAGCCAGGATGACTTCATAGGCGAACTGCAGGTCGGTGTTGTTGGGACACGTTACCCCCCTCTCTTCCAGGGTGGCGGCAGCCAAGGCTTCCTCAAACTGAGCATACTCGTCCAGCGAAAACGCGACATCATCGCTCCCTAACGCCATCAGCCGCACATAGGTTTCCAGCTTGATGAAATCGAAGAGATTATGCCGCTTCGCAACTCGGGCAAAGTCGATCAGCCAGCCCCTTCCCCATTCGTCAACCAGCACGTTGCGCAGGTGCAGGTCTCCATGGACGTAGGACTGTCTGCTCTCCAGCATTCTACTCAACACCTGAGAGTACACCCTCAATGGATTGGGATACGTCCCTGGATTGAGATACGTCTCTACCACGCCGGGCAGCTCGATGTACTCGTCACCTATCACAGGCGATAAGTCGGGAAAAGCATCGCGGACGATTTGTTCCATTCGATCGCGCCGGTTGTAGACCACCTCACCGCGCAAACTGACGACGCTCCCCACCTCCAGCCCCTGGGCTGCCTTGCTCTCCGGCGCGAATTCTACGCCAACGATGATGCCGCGACCACCGGGATCTTGCAGCTTCACTCGGTTGTGCTTGATCCGTTTGACGATTAGCCCTTCCATGGACAGTTGCCTGCCCGGTTGTATCGTCGCGTGCTTGGTGGGGATAGCGTCTATCTCAATCCGCTCGTAGCCGTTCGACGCTGTCGGCAAGTGGCCGATCGGCCGCAACGCATCAGCGGGGAACCCTGGCCGCAGTCTCAGTCGCAGGTGTTCGACCAGGTGCTGGCCATATTCGGCAGCGAAGAAGCGAGTCAGCGGAGTGGTCTGGTGGTACCAACTCTGGCCCAAGTCCTTGTCTAGCAGGGTATCGAGCGTCTTTAGGATCTGCTCGACGGCCTGGGAAGATGCTGCCTTGCGGTAGTATTCCTCAAAGTCCATCGCCTGACCCAATCCGCCACCACCTACGAATAAATAATTCAAACCAGCCCAGTCGTTCTGCTCATAATACCTGTCGCCCTCCACCGGCGCGACGCAAAAGGGCAGGAAACCCTGGACGTACTGCGTGTAGTTGTCTTGCTCCCCACGCAGTTCAAGCGCAGGGCCAAGCTTAGTGACCCTGCGAGCAGCACGAAGGCTGCCCGCTTCGGTAGGTGCGACAGGCAGGGCCAAAAGCACCCGCGTACCGCTATAGCCGCCGCCAAACTCTTTTTCGATCAACACTTCGTCGAAGCCCTGGTAAACGTGCTGAAGGAGATTTTCTTCCAGAGCTGTCAATGAGATGTCAAGCGATGGGATGATCTGAGGATAGGGTAGGGGCCGTGAAGGTTTGAGTTGTGTTGCGATGGACTTGAGAAAACGCCCCACAAACTGGAGGATCCTAGGGATCACAGCTTGTGGGGGAAGGGGTGGATACGGTGTGATGGGGGGAACCTCTGATTCAAGCGAGGGTGGCGTGCCGGGCCATCCCGCCCACCTGATGACGGTCGCGTCCTGTGGCTCTGCCCGGAGATCCAGGAGGCGGTGCAGCGCCAATTCAGCACCAAGTGCGCCGACGGCCCTCTCGGCCTGCTGCCGGAGTTGGTCGGCGAATGTGAGGTCGGTCTCCAGTTGCTTTTGCCGCTGCCGCAAGTGATACCGTACAGTCGCCAGGAGACGATCCTCGGCTAAAGCCCCCAGCTCTTCAAGCACAATGTCCAGGTTGTCCAGGTTGGTCCTGATCGTCACCAGCCGCTCGGCCAGCATACCTGCGTTGCCGTTGAAGACCCGGTAAAGTTGGAGAACCCGTCGCACGGTCTCCACATCAGCCGGGGATGGCTGTCCAACCTTTTCCAGAAGCCCGCGCAGCACCTGCTCTTGCTCGGACAGTATCGGCAAGTTGTGCTCGCACCAGGCAAGCTGGCGGTCGGTTTTGTGTTTGTATAGCTCAAGCCGGAGCGCGATGTTATTGAGAATGGTGTAGCCGGCCCATTTTTCGCTCGCTTCGTTGGGGTAAAAGATCACGGTGGAGTAAGGCTGCTGCGATGAACCGTACAGCCCAGCGCGACCGTTTGCCAGGCGAGTGGGGCGGATCGTGCCGGGCGCGTCTCCTGTGTAGGCTTTCAGCGCGCGAACGGCGCTTTCTTCCACCTCGTCGGTAGCGATCCCACACAGATAGGTAGAGCTTCCCAGCAAGTGGTCTGCGGCTGAAGGCTGCCACGCCGTGTCGTGCAGACTGGCGAATATCTCCAGTCCGGTCTCACCTTGCTGATAGTAGCCCACCTGGAGCCAGTAGACATCGCCGTAGGTGCGTGCCTCCGCAAAACAGGAGCGGCCGGTATCCGAGTTATCCAACCAATCGGTGCGCACGATGCGCTGGCTGACGCGGCGATCTTCGCTCTCCTGGGGCCACTCCCACGTGGGGATGGGCTGGCCGCTCAGACCCTCCAAGTGGGCGAGGAGCAGCCTTAACTCCTCCTCGAAGGCAGCGCGGCGCTCCTGGATGGCCTTACGATTGTCGCCCTCGACCCGGCGCAGGTAGTAGATATAGTGCTCAAGGGTGGGTTCGGCGATCATTAGCCTTCCCTTTTTTCTGATCGGCTGTCTCCTTCAACCGGGTCAGGAGAGAGTAATAACGGTTCGCTATCTCTTTCACCTCGACTATATCGGGTTCGTCAGGAGGCGGCGAGCGCTTAGTGCCTTCGGTTTCTGGCTCTGGCTTTGGGGAGGCTCCCTCAACTTGATCGAGTAACTCTCCAATGTATTGGTAATCCCAGCAGATTTTGAGCAGCTTATTCACTGCCGATTCCAGAGCCCTGGCCGCCGCTGTTGGCTTACTTTCATCAGCGACCGCCTTAAACCGATCAGCTAAGTCTCCCCCTCTACGGCCAAATTCCGTCCATTGAGGCCCAAGGTGAGATTCGATTGCCTGGAAATCGCTTTCCAAGGCGTCGAGAACAGTCTTAGCATCAAGCATAGCTATCTGCTCCTTTCGCTTGCTCAGGATCCTGTGTAGCACCGTACAGAGCAAAAGCAGCCCAGTGGAAGGGATGAGCAAAGGGGCGGCTATCGGGCGTTTTCCTGGCCATCTGAGCATATTCTCTCCACGCTCGCGACAACCACGCCGGAGCATCTTCTCCTTTGCTTTCAAGTCTGTCTATTTGCTCATCACAGCGTTTTGCTGCTTCTTGCGCTGTCATTTCATCGCGCAGCCAGATTTGTGCCCGCCGCAGGGCTTCCGATGGTGACAGGGGCGCCCTGGTCTTTGGGTTTTCGTCTGGATCGCCACAAAGATGGTTCACGTAGAAACGTTCCATCAATAAAGCGGTGGAGAGATCCGGTACCGACCACAGGCTGCTCACCACGCATGGCACCCCTGCCAGCATGAACCCAGCCGGCAATCCCACATACTCATCGGCACGAGAAGTTGTAGCTTCTGTGATACCCGTCTCACAGGCGGATAGAGTAACCAAGTGGGCAGCGGTCATATCAACCTCTACCCGTTCCTTTTCCTCTGTGTCCTCAAACTCCAGGTAAGGTCGTTGCAAATCTTCCAATGTCAGGCGGTCAGGGTCAGTCAATGACAGCCTCGACTGTAAAGGCTCGCTCCAGTCGTAAGTGCCATGACAGGAGAAGTGCAAGTATCCACGCCCCTGTGCATGCTGCAATACTGCTTTTTTTGTACCCTTGTGTTCTTTTAACAGCACACGTTGATCTTTTGAAAACAGATTGGCAATGCTTTCTCCTTCAACGGAAGTAAAAACCAAGTCGGGGTCTTTCTGAGGATTGATAACAGCGAGAAGCCCTTGCCCACGAGCTTGAACGGCTCGCTCCCGGCATCGTTGGAGCACAGCGGCGCTGGGAGTGTAGGAGACTTCGTAGTGGTCCAGCAGGCAAGCGCTGTCCTCACCGATCAATGCAGCGTGAAGAGGCAGCAGGAAGAGGCTGCTCTGAGGGACTAGGATGAGGTGAGTAATGCCATACTTCCGTAGAACGGTGTAAAGTGGAGTGACGAGTCTCAGTCCTATCTCGTTCAGCACACGTTCGATGGTCACTTTCCACTGGATATGGTCCCCGCTGTGGTAAGCTGCTACCCAATCGTAAATGATGCGACTGAGGTCGGCGTGGGTAAATCCTTCCATCCACACGACCTCTGGCTCTCCCTCCGGCCAGACAACCAGGACAACACTCCCCTTCTCCGTGACGCAGAACTCTACCAAAGCAGCCTGCTCGTCAGGCACAAGTGCCTGGATGGTAGCGAAATCCAAAGGGCCAGGCAGGAAATCCGGCAGGTAATCGCGGATACGTTGGGTGAGGACATTCAGTTCTTCGCGAGTCTGTTTGACGTCCCTGGCTATTTCGGTATAAGAGCGACTAGCCCCAGCCAGCGTCTGACCCTCGCCTCCTGCCCGTTGCTCAACCTCCAAAGCCTTGAGACGGTCGCGCAGTTCGCGGTATGCCTTCTGGTCCTCGGGTTTGGCCTTTTCCAGTTGGGCAGCATCGCGCCCCAGGCGCTCGGCCAGGGTGCGGGTCTTGCCCTCTTCCAATCTCACAAGAGCCCCTTCGATCTGGCCTAGATGGGCCAGACAGAAAGCGTCGTGAACGTACAAGGCGGCGTTCTCACCAATTTCTACGTCACGGCCAGTTTCCATGAAAGAGGCTTGATATAGAATCTCAGCAGCTTGGAGGGCGATGTCATAGGCCGCATGCGCCTCCACACAGTTTCGCTCGCCAAAATGCAGGTTGCCCAGGTTGCGCGCCGCCCGGCGGGCATCCACGGGAAACGTTCCGGGCGTGAAAAATTCCAGAGCTCTGTTGAAGTGATGGATGGCCTGCAGCAGATTTTCGGCTTGATTCCCCTCCTGCCGCTCCCAGTAAGTGACGCCCAGGTTGTTGTGGGTGTTGGCCCAACGACCGGGAAAGTTATGAATGGTGTAAAAGTCCAGCGCCCGCTTGTAGTGCTCGATGGCTTTTTCCTGGGCGTCTGCCCGGTCCTCCCGGATGCGATCACTATAGGCGTTGCCTAGGTTGTAGTGGGCTAACGCCCGACGGTGGGAGGGCGGTTGAACCTCAAATGCTGACACGACTTCTTCCCCATGAGCGATAGCCTCTTCCATGGTTGCCTCTGCTTGCCCCCTATCCCGTTGACGCTCGAGATTCGCCAGCTTCCAGAGAATGTCAACCATGTCGGTTTTGATCGTAGCCCATTGGATCACAGCACGCTGGTCAATTGTCTTCAAGGCTGCCCGGCCCCAGTAGGCTGATCTCTCCAAATTCTTGATTCGATCTCCAAGAAGGCGCTCGCTGTATGCAACGGCCAGGTTGTGCTGGGTGCTCGCCTTTTCTTCAGCAGGGCCTACCCGTTCCTGCTCTTGCAAAGCTGCTTCAAAGTAGTCAATCGCTTGCTCCAGGTTCTCCGCTCGCTCGCCGTGGATGCGCTTGAGGTGAGCAATGCCCAGGACGTTTTGGGTCATGGCCCATTCAACCGGGAATTTCTCACGCTGGCGAACCTTCAACACCGCTTCCAAGAGCTCGATGGCTCGCTCAATGTTCTCCGCGCGACCCTCCTGCTGGCGTTCAATGTAAGCAGCAGCCAGGTTGTGTTGGGTCGCTGCCCATTCTAAAGTATCCCTAATCCGCACGTTTAGTGCTTTCTCAAAGTGCGTGATGGCCTTTTCCAGGTTATCCCTCCGGTTGCCGCGAATGCGATGAAACAGCGCAGTTCCCAGGTTGTGGTGCACCCGTGCCCAATCTCGCACATGAGTTTGCTTCCTTGGTTCCAACTCCTTTAACGCTGCCTGGAGACAGCGAAGAGATTCCTCCAAATTCTCTGCCGGGTCACCGAGCAAGCGGCGTCGATACAGGGTGCCCAGAAGGTCTTGCACTTTGGACCATCTGACGGAGTGCCCGTCATGTGTCCATACTTTCAGGGCCCGCTGGCAACGATCAATGGCTTTCTCAAGATTCGCTGCTTGATCCTCCTCTATACGTTTAGCGTATAGCCGTCCCAAGTCATAGTGTGATAGGGCCCACGCTGCCGGAGAGATTTGGGGAGTGCAGACTTGCAATACTCTTTTGTAGAGCTCGATCGCTTTCTCCTGGTTCTCTGCCCGGTCGCCGCGAATTCGTCGCGTGTAGATCACCGCTAGGTTGTGCATCGTAGCCAGCCACTCATCGAAATAAGCGGAAGGTGTGTATTCCTCCAACGCCCGTTCGTAGTGTTCGATAGCCCGCTCCAGGTTGTCAGTACGGTCCCCAGTCGGCGTTTGCGTTAGGCAAAGTCCCATCTCAAAATGTAGCTGGGCCCACAGTTTTGCTTGATCCTCTCGTCGTACCTGCTTCAGGGCTTGCTGGCATAACTGAATGCGCACAGGAATGGTGGTGGGATTTCTAGGAAGGCGGCGCAGTTGTTCTACCAGCTCTGCCGACCGAGTGGAGGTCACTAAATTAAACTCTCCTTCTTTGACAACCCATTCTTCAACTTCACCTGCTTCTCCTTCCAATATTACTTTCTCAACTCTCAATAAACGAAGTTGTGCACTATTGGATTGCAACAGAGAACGAAGGCGTTGCATGACGTTGAATGGTATACCCAATTCAAAGACTATAGTACCTTCGTAGACACGGTATACTTCAATTGCTTGAGGCGAAATTCCCATCACGGCTGCAAAGGCATCAATTGCTGCAGCCCGACGGTCGGTTGATAGCGAAGAAAACTCGCCCTGCAAGTATATCTGTACCCGTCGTTCAGGGGTAGTGCCCTCAGCCAATTCGGATAGGGCTTTTTGAGACTTTTCATCGAGGCCACTATCCTCTAATGCCTCTAACTCCGTTTGCAATTTCTCGATCTCTACTTCTATATCCTCTATCTCGGTCAAGATATGAGGAGACGTATCCAGTCCAAAGAAAGCTTGTTGCTCTTTGAGTTTTTGCAAACGGCGCTTATGATTGGCTATCAGTTTCTTTTATATCGTATCTACGTGACATCGTCTCTTTATTAATTGAGTTGTTGCTGTACCACTATATCTGGGGGCCTCCACACGAATTCTTAAAGAACCATTTTCTTCTCCATGGAGGAAATGTCTGACAAACCTGTTCAGTCCATTCAAAATAAAATGAATTGAGCCTGGCCAAGATCTGTGGAGCGTAGTAGCGACTTCAGTCGCCAGGAACGAAGCCGTCACTACCCACAGATTTTGGCCGCACCCAAAGGGTTGATAAGGAGTCCAGGAGAATCACCCATGGACAGGCCAGGGTGATTCTCCTGGGTGTATGATACTGACTGTTAGTCCCAAGACGGACAAGGCTCGACGGTCCCGCCGAGCTGTGTCAGATCCACCTCTCCGCTCACGCCATCGCTGATCTGTGGATTCTGATTATAGGTATGAGGAGGGTTTACACGGTCCCACACATAGTCGTCTACCCTGTCGTCCAGATAGTCGTAAGCCTCTTCGGCCGATATCCACCCGTTGCTATTCGCATCTGCGCTCGGTGAGAGGAGGGCCTCAACCAGATAATAGGTGAACGCCCCGTTCTTGAGCTCACTAGACTCCCAGCTTGCCTGATCCTCAGCGCTGGCTGTGAGCACTACCCGTCCAGGTCCTTGAATGTCCTGGGCGAAGCCATCTCGCCACTGCTCGGCAGTCACTTCGCCTTGGGCGGCAGGCCGCCAGGAAAGTCCCTTTGTTTCGATTGCTCTAGTATCGGCGGTCTCTATTATGCCCCCGCTGAAGCAACTGTCAATGAGGATGACGATATGCTGAGAATCGAGGACGCTGAGCCAACCTGCAAGTTCATCGTCGCTAATGGCCATCTCGTGGCGCCATCCTTCTACAGGATCCCATTCGATCTCGTGTGGCACGATGAACTCATCGTAGGGGTCATCCTCGTCGTCGTTGTCGTCAGGAGCATACATGCCGTGCCCGCTGAAAGAAATCACGACCGCCGTGTTCTCGTCCTCCAAGGGATCCAGCCAGTTGACGATGGCGGCGTGAATAGCTGCTTTGGTTGCCTGGATATCTAACAAACTCTTACAGTCAGGACAACCTGATGCCGTGGAGATCCTAGCCTCGACGGTTGCCGCCGAATTGCAGATGCCTCCCGCAGTCAGGAGTAAATCTTTGACATCGACTTCATCATGTACCGAGAACAGCGTATCATAACCGGGAGCACCTGCGCGCGTGTCGGTTATCGGCCCCATGTGTTCGTAGTCAGATACGCCGATGAGCAGCGCGACCCTGGAATTTGTGTCAGATGCCGGATAGTTTCTTAACACCACGGGCAGATAAACTGTCTCAGTGAAAGCTGATCCAGGTGCAAGCACATCTAAGGTTGCTTGAGCACTGTGGACGATCCCCCCTCCCGTACCCGTGATCGCGAAGGTATGCGCGCCGCCAGGCGTGCCTGCAGTGGTCGTGATAGTCAAGACAGTGCTGGTAGTGGGTGTGACAAGATTAGTGCCCCACTCGTAGGTAGTATCTGCTGGCAGCCCGCTGAGGTCGAGCGTCACACTGTCCGAGAAGCCATCTCTTGCTGTGAGGTAAACAACCGAAGAGGTGCTGTCGCCAGGTGAAACGGACAATGAGTCTGGCACGATCGTCAGATCGAAACCTGATGACTCATACTCATACTCGACGACCAAATGTGGAGGATAGATGGTTTCGCTTGTGGTAAACGCTCTCCATCCTGCTGAGGTTTCAGGACCCCTGAGCATGATCCCGTAGTTGGGATAGGCCCCGTCGGTCCACACCCTAACCAGGTCCGCCACGTCAAACGAGTACCATCCCCAGACACCGTGTGTTATCCACGTTGCGGGATAGGATTCTCCATAAGAGGGCCGACTGTTCCAAGTAACTGTGTCCACAGCCCAGGGTGATGAAATCCGGTAGGGCCTGATGGGAATGCTATGTCCTGGATAATCGTATGAACTGCTCAGGTAGAGTCTTAGCGTAGCGCTGTGAATCGTCGCCCCTGACGGGATGCCTGCGACGTTGAACCTGATCAGGCTACGCACGATTCTTCCGTCGGGGTTCAGGTAGGTATCGTAGCCCGCTCGCATTTCTAGCGAATCGGCACAATTTGCCGCGGGGTAGCCTTGAATTATCTCGGTGTCGGCGAAGGCTGTTATGACGGCAGTAGCGTTTATGGCTGTTGGCGATACTGACATTGATACAGCAGGTAATTCGCCAGCCGTCTCGTCGTTGAGATTGTCGAGGTCGAGATGCAGCAGCGTCATGACCTCCAGTGTCGGCGTAGGTGTAGGTGGACCGGCATGAACGCTGTCAAAAGGCTGCAGGACAAAACACAGAGCCGCAGCCACCAACACGACTAATGCAAGCATTCCTTTTGTTACCAGTTGCCGTTTCATCATAATGACCTCCTTCTTTAGGGGCCGAGATCAACGAGGTTCGGCCTATCGTCAGCGGCCCAACGCCGCCCACAGAACCGCGCTCCGACCTATAGAGCGCAGACAGCTTGGTCTCTTAGACATTAGAGAACTCTCTTAATAACCAGCCATCGCTCCACCTCCTCGCATTCAAGAGCCGCTAGTTGCTGCTCACTTCTAGGTGACTCCCGCTCCCTTAACCTAACTCCTGATCATTCGACAGTGAGGTTGTCACTCAGTTACATGACCTGGCATTCAACTCAATCACCCCTTTCAACCCGCCGCGTCTTTCTGACATTCGATCTGCCAAATCACAGTTGCTAGAGCCTCTACTGCGGCCCGGCGTTCCCGATGAAAGGTGCGCGGGCTGATGCCCAGTTCAGTCGCCATCTCCTTGGCCGACTTACCCTGGACGTAGACGCCTTCAGCAATGGTGTACAGCCGCCAGGCGGGGGTGGGTTCCGGCTCGGAGTTGGATGGTCGAAGGCGGTCAATGGCCTCCCTGAGCAGGTCCCACAAGGCCCGTCCCCGATCAATGTCGGTGACGACGCTCTCCTCAGCGACCAGCCTCTGTGCTCGTTGCTCAACTGTTCTCAGCTTCAACTGTTCGGCGCACCTGGCCAAGGTGAGGAGATTCCCCCTGCTTCTCAGTGCCTTAATGAGGATTTGTTCGAACTGTCGCGGGCCACCGTCAAAGGCTGCCACCGTCACCTCGCTTTCTACCAATGAATGCCACTTTCTGTCAGAAACGGTCGGTTTTGCCTTCAGTATACCGTGTTTCTACCTTACATACCTGACAGAACCTGACGGGTTCTCCAACAGTCTGTCTTCAGCAAGGGTCTCAGTGGCCTATCGCTCACCTGGTTCAACGAACTTGTATCCCTCGCCACGGAGGGTGACGATGTAGCGAGGTCGCCTGCGGTCTGGTTCGATCTTGGCCCGCAGGCGGGAGATCAACGTTTGAAGCGCCTCGTCGGTTACTCCGCCTTTCATTTTGTCATAGCGTTGGCGATAGACGTTCGCGATCAGCTCATCTTTTGTGCACACTCGACCCCGGTGTCTGTAGAGATAGCACAGCATTTCGAACTCTAGTTCGGTCAAGGTCTCGACACACCGCCCGTCAATCTGCACTTCCCGGTGGGACCGGCTGACGATTACGCTTTTCGAAGGGGGCGCCTGCTGATGGACAAAGTCAGCGAACAAGGGAGAGAAGAAGAAAGTTTCGGACCGGCCTTCCTGTAACAGCCCCATGCGTTTCAGGCGATGGAGCATGTGTGGGTCAGCCTGTGCCTCGCCTGCCAGCGCGCACAGAGCGGTCTGTTCACTCTCCGACAGGCTGTCCCACACTTTCCGGCACTCGGCCTGCACCGCCGGCTTATCTCCTAGGGCTGGGACTAGTTCCGCCAGGACTTCGAGCTCAGCCGAGCCGCCACCTTCCTGGTGTGCGTCCCAAAGCAGACTCATGATGGCTTTGAGCAGGCCAGCGTGCCCACCGCAGAGTTTGATCAGGCGCGCTATGTCTCCTCCGCTTAACTCGATGGATCGCTGGGAGGCTAGGTAACGTATCATCTGCCCGGCATCCGCTTCGTTGTAAGGCCCCAGGCCACAGACGTTGCGACTGACCAGCCGGTAAAAGTGCTCCACTTCGATCAAATCGTCCCGCAGACAAGCCAGCTCATCGTCAACGACGATGATGTAAGAGACTTGTCCTTTGTGCGCGTCGCGGATAGCCCGCAGGCAGCGAAACAGGGATGGAGCGAGAGCCCGAAACACGGCGTCGAACGCGTCGAAGAGCAGGATGATTCGTTGCGCCGGTCGTTGGCAAAGGATATCCACACAGCGCTCGACAGCCCGCTGAGCGGTGAGCGGGTCCCTGGAGCGCCTGACCTCCCGGTGGAGCGCCGCTATCTTCTCGACAATCTCCTCTTCTACACCCAACAGGCGATCCAACATCAGTTCATAGACCGCCCACTCGGCACATTCTGCCAGGGCAAGCAAGTCAACAAGGGCGAAGACGAAATCGGCATAATCCTGTCCCAGGTAATGTCGCCGGACGTCTTGGCGGAGCAAGAAGCGCAGGAAATTAGACTTGCCAGCCCCACGAAGGCCGATGAGATAACCGGATTGCCCGGCCGCGATCCATTTCATCACCTGACGCGCCTCGGCAGCACGGTAGGTGAGGGTGTAACGATCCTGTTCCACGTCTCTTTTCCCCTTGCACTCCCTCAAGAAGACTCAGAGAACACGGTGCTTCCTGAATACCAGGTTTGGGTTGATGGAGCAACCCAGCATCCTTTCCGCTCCATTGTGCCCCTCCCGGCTCACCTTTGCTCTGTCACCGAATCGCGCGGGCCCAGGTGCACCTTGAAAGTCAACATCTCTGTCCAACTTGTCGAGCTCCCGCCTCAACTTGCAGTACGGCAATGTTTGATGTCGCCTATCAGTCACCAGGGTGACCTCACAGAGCTCTGCCTTTTCCAGAGCCTGCATCTAATACTATCATTATACCACATTTTCGCCTGTTTGGGGGTATTAAAAAAGTGCTATTTTTCAGGTAGCTTCGGGTTAGTAAAATACGCTTCTGAGTACTAATACTTTGTGCATTATTGCACGAATTGAACCCCTCATGTAAAAGGAAACCCTGTTTGTTGGAACAAAAGTTGAGAGATGGGGTTTCACTAAAAAAGCAAACGCCAACCGTGGAGCGCTCAGTTGCTCTTTGGCTGGCGTTGAGACTGTGATGAAGCAATGTTGGTTTGACGTTGAAAGCAAACGAGACCACATGCCCCAGGGGTCAAACGGTCTTTAGTTAGTTACAGTATAGCATATATTTAAGGGAAAGTCAATCAGGGCACAACGCGCGTCCCTGTTTCGCCCGCCAACGCTCGCTCGATGTTCTCGGGATTGGTAACGAGGGCTTCCTTGCCTCCTCCCTCTAGAAAGTCCACAATGGCCTTGATCTTGGGATACATGCTCCCTGGCGCAAAATGTCCCTCCTCCAGGTACTGCCTGGCCTCGGCCAGGGTCATCTTGTCTAGCCATTGCTGGTTCGGCTGGCCAAAGTTGAGGGCCACTTTCTCTACGGCGGTGGAGATAAGGAAGAGGTCCACGCCAATGCCCAGGGCCAGGAGGCTGGAGGCATAGTCCTTGTCAATGACTGCGGCGGTGCCCTTCAGTTCGCCGTTTTCCTCGACCACAGGGATCCCCCCACCTCCTACAGCGATCACCACAAAGCCAGCATCAATGAGGTTCTTGACCGCATCCTGCTCGATGATGCGCCTGGGGATGGGTGAGGGCACCACCCGTCGCCAGCCCCGCCCGGCGTCCTCGACCACGTCCCACCCTTCCTCGTCCCGTCTCTTCAAAGCGGTCTGCTGATCCAGGAAAGGGCCAATGGGCTTGGAGGGGTTCTGGAAGGCCGGGTCGTCCTTGTCCACCAGCACCTGGGTGACCACGGTGGCAGCTTGTTTGTCCATGCCCCGCCGTTTGAACTCGTTGTATAGAGATTGCTGGATCA
>Ga0180438_10005206_pt1 | contig 18237 bp, 11 predicted proteins | sample SS_ome_12_FD_132455 | JGI IMG/M metagenome (GOLD analysis project Ga0180438, IMG submission 132455) | Hypersaline lake sediment archaeal communities from the Salton Sea, California, USA - SS_3_D_2 metaG | ecosystem: Environmental > Aquatic > Non-marine Saline and Alkaline > Hypersaline >...
CGGCCTCCCGGACGGGCCCCGGACGGGACGCATCGGGCTGGCGGTCTCGTGGACCGATCCCGGCAAGGTCTACGCCCTGGTGGACAACCTGAGCCGCGAGCGAGACACGGCGGCCGAGGTCTATCGGACATTGGACGGGGGGAAGAGGTGGGAGCGGACCCATGGGGATGATCTCTACATCTTTCCCGGGATCGGATGGTATTTCACCGACTGTTATGTCAATCCGGAAGACGACGATGAGATCTTCGCCCTGGGCGTCCGCATCGCCCACAGCACGGACGGGGGGAAGACCTTCGGACTCGTGGGCGGTGATGTGTTTCATCTGTTCCCCAGCCCGGCCGATCCTCTGCATCTGGACCACTGCGAGATGTGGATCAATCCGTTGAATCCCCGGCATCTGGCTCTGGGCAATGACGGCGGATTCTATGTCAGCTATGATAAAGGTCAGTCGTGGCTGCATTACAACAACCTCCCGGCCGGGGAATTCTACGATATCTCCGTCGACAACCGGGATCCCTATTTTGTCTACGGCGGCACGCAGGATGACGCCTCGGTCTATGGACCCGCGCGGGAATGGAAATTCAAGTATCCTGACGGCTGGCGGTATGTGTGGCTCGATGCCTGGTCGGGCGGAGATGGATGTGTCACCATTCCGGATCCGGTGGACCCCAATACGGTATACACTTCCTCCCAGAACGGAGGAATCCTGCGCAAAGACATGAGAGCCGACCGTTCCGTTCGCATTAGGCCCCGCCTGCCCCAGGACCATCAGGGGAATTTGGTGTACACATTCGTCGCCCCCTATATCATCTCCCCCCATAATCGCCTCACCCTCTACCACGCCGGAAATTTCGTGTTCAAGAGCCTGAACCGGGGAGATGATTGGCATCTGATCAGCCCCGACCTGGCAGAATCAGCATTTGAAGGCAAGCGAGGAGGGGGCATGGGGGCCCTGGCCGAGTCTCCCCTCAAGCCGGGCCTTCTTTATGCCGGGACCGAAAGTGGAGCATTTTGGATCACCCACAACGACGGCCTGGAGTGGGACGAACATTCCCGTGGTCTCCCCGACCGCTATATCCGCAGCATTTGCCCGTCCCGGTTCAGCGAGGGGAGGATTTATGTCGCCGTGACCGGAATCAACGACGACGATCTGGGGAATTATCTTTTTGCTTCTGAGGATCACGGCCGGGAATGGCGATCGATCAAAGGCAATCTTCCCGATGAGACGGCTTATGTGATCCTGGAAGATCCGGTCCATGAAGATATCCTTTACGCAGGACTTTATCGGGGAGTGTATGTAACCACTGACCGGGGGAGAAACTGGTCCTTGCTGGGGCCGGCTATAGCCGCTGTTGCCATTTCCGACCTGGTGATTCAGGAGCGGGAGATGGATCTGGTGGCGGGAACCCACGGGCGGGGGATCTACAAAATGAATCTTCAGCCCATCCAGCAGGCTTATGCAGAGGGCATGCCGCAGTCTCCGATATTTCTGGACACTCCCACGGCGCGCCTGCCCTGGATCAACGACACCCACGGCGATCCCCGTTACAGCACCATGGAAAAGGTGCCCATCACCTTTTATCTGACTCGAGGGGGGGAGGTAACGATATCGGTGAGGGATGAAGAGGGGAAAAGCGTTTGGGAAAAGCCCCTTTCCGCGCGCATGGGCTTCAATCAGATCCGATGGGATCTCGTGATCCGCAGGGTGGAAAGCCCGCGGCCTTATTTTATCGATTATCTCGAATTCATCCCACCGGGAGAATATGACCTGGTTGTGACCGGCGAAGGTGTGCAAGGGGTGGAACTCAGAGGCCGACTGGTGGTGGTGGAACGGGAGTCCCCGGAGAAATAATCTGCATGAGGAATTTTCCGCAGGATTCGGATGATCGATGCTGGTCTGTGTAACCCTTTCTCGCGGCGTCCGTAACAATAACCAAGACTATGAATAAAAATATCGATACTGATGCTGGATAATTTCATTTCGGGACGCTGTCATGAAATTCTTGAAGGCCCAAGTGTCCACATCACTGAAGGAGGCTGCCTGTGCCGTGTAAAACGGTCCTGAACTTAGTGATTATTCTGCTGGTTTTTATGAATCCGCGGGCTGCGTTTTCAGCTCCCACAGAGATCGGGCAGGACGTATCCGCATCCGAACGCCGGCTTTCCGTCCAGGAGCTCAAGGAAGATTTTCGTCTTCTGCGCACCGCCCTGGAGGAAGCGCATGCGGGCCTCCATTACTATTCCTCAAAAAAGGAGATGGACAGCCGGTTCGACCTGGCCCTTAAAGAGTTGGGCCGACCCATGTCCGAACCGGAGTTTTATAAACATTTGGCCCTCCTGATTGCCGCCGTCAATGACGGGCATACGCGGCTCCGATATTCGGCGGACTATGATAATTATCTAGGCCGCCGGCCTATCCTGCTTCCCTTCAACCTGCGCTTCCTGGGTGACAGGGCTTATGTTCTCCGCAACTTCAGCTCGGATCCGGATTTCCCCTTGGGCGGCGAGATGGTCGCCATCAACGGAGTGGCGATGGCCGATATCATCACGCGGCTGCTGCCGTTGATATCTTCGGACGGGCGAATCCGGACCTCCAAACTTAAATATCTGGAAGGCTCCGTCAATTTCGGCCGGATGTACGCTTTGGCATTCGAGGAGACCCGAGAGTTCGAAATCGGATACCGGCCGCCGGCCGGCGGCGGACTTAGTAAGATCAAGGTCAACGGCATCACGGCTGCGGCCTTAAATGAGCGGTTCCGAGATCGCTATCCGGAGGCCGCCCGTGCCAAGCCCCCCATCGAGCTTGCTTACCGGGGCGAAACTGCGATCCTCACCATCCGGACCTTCGCAGAGCCGGGCTACCGCAGCGCCGGAATGGCCTACCCGACTTTTCTGAGAAAGACCTTCCGGGAACTCTCGGACAAAGCGGTGGAAAATCTGATCATCGACCTGCGCGAGAACGGGGGCGGCACCGACATGTTCGGGAAGCTGCTGGTCTCCTATCTCCTGGATAAGCCCTATATGTTTTACAATTCGCTGGAGGTGGTCCGGAACGCATTTTCTTTTCTTGAGCATACGAGCGAACCGAATCTGGATAACAACCTGAAAAACCGGCTGCGCCCCAACGACAAGGGGACCTATGACCTCAGGTTTCATCCCAATCTTGGTGAGCAGAACCCTCTGTCTCCTGTCTTCAAAGGCCGGGTCTATATCATGATCAGCGGGAGGAGCTTCTCAGGGACCGGGGAGTGCACCTCCATCCTTCATCATCATAAACGCGCCGCTTTCGTCGGCGAGGAATGCGGGGCCGGCTACTACGGAAACACCTCTGGCATCATGCCGCTTCTGACACTCCCCAACTCCGGCCTGCGGATCAGGATTCCCATGGTCCGCTATCACATGGCCGTCTCGGGCTATGAGCCTCGGGACCGGGGGATCTCCCAGATTTCCCCTTCGTTCCGGACATCGAGGACCTCGTTGCCGGCAGGGACCCCGAGCTGGAGTTCACGCTGACATTGATAGATAAGCAGAATCAGCGGTGATCCGCTGTGGCTTGAATCCGTGCACTTTTTGGTTATTACGAATCCGGACGTGTTCCCGGATTAGCGGCAAATAGCGGGCAAGATTGTTGACACCCGATCTTTATGGTATATGATATTCAAAGCTCATGGAGAGAGGGGAGAATGGTCAAACAAAGAAAATCGAATGATCCCAAGGGAGACATCGACACTTTAAGCCGGCGTGAGTTTCTGGGCACATGTGCGGCCGGCACGGCCTGTCTTGCTTCAGGCCCGCTGATGTCTTTCTGTTCCGGCCGGCCGGGGGGTGGCGGAGAGAGGCTCAAGATCCGCGTCCTCTACTCGCTTCATGCGGTGAAGCAGGACCGGCCGGACTGGCCAAATATCGGCTTCGACTTCGGCCCGGTCATGCAGCGCATCGATGGGGAATTGGCCCGGCGGTGTCCGGAATTCGAGTTTGAATCCACGATGGCCAGTGGACCGGATGAGGCGGAAAAGATACTGGCTCAGGACGGTCCGGCCGGCATCGATGGGTATCTGGTCTATCAACTGAACTGCTGGAATCAGGTGGTGCAGTCGGTGGCTGCAACCGGCAAGCCGGTGCTTTACGCCGATTTCCAGTATGCCGGCAGCGGGGGGTTCCTGGTTTACACCGCGGGATTCCTCAGAGAAAAAGCCTCCAACGTGGGATTTGTGGCGTCCTCCCGATTGGAAGATTTGATCGAAGCGGTGAAGTGTTTCGAAGTGGTGCGTAAAGGCGGCTCGGCCGCCGAATTCGCCGCCGCCACCGAGCGGGCCCGCATCCGGAACACCGCTCCTGCCGGAGATCTCACCTGCACACCGGACGATCTGAAGATGCTTTCCGTACCGGATTGCTTGAGCCGTATGAAGGAATCCCGCATCCTGGCGGTCCGCGACCAGAATTCCGGGCCCGCCGAACCGATCATGGGGATTCCTCTGCAGCGGGTGTCGTTTGCCGAAGTCAACGCGGCATGGGAGTCCGCCGACCGGGATCAGGCCCGTGCGATCGCCGAACGCTGGCGTGATTCGGCGACCGAGGTCGTAGAGGTTCCCTTCGAGACCCTTGAGACCTCGGCGGCCATGTATCTGGGCATGAAGGCGGTCATGAAGAAGCATTCCGCCAACGCCATCACCGTCAACTGCCTCGGCGGTTTCTACGGTGGCCATATTCATGCCTATCCGTGCCTGGGCTTTCACGAGCTGTGTAATGAAGGGCTGGTGGGGGCCTGCGAATGCGATGTGCGCTCGGCCGCGACCATGGTCGCGTTTACGACCATGACCCAGGGCCGGCCCGGCTTCATTTCCGATCCGGTGATCGATACCGCCAAGCGGCAGATCATCTATGCCCACTGCGTGGCCTCCAACAAGGTGTTCGGTCCCCAGGGGCCGGCCAATCCCTTTGCCATCATGACCCATTCCGAGGACCGACAGGGGGCCTCGGTGCGGTCGGTCCTGCCCGAGGGATACATGACGACGACCCTGGAGATCCTCCCGGAGAGGCGGGAGATCCTCCTGCACCGGGCCAAGGCTGTAGACAATGATCCCGACGACCGGGCGTGCCGGACCAAGCTGTGCGCCGAGCCTTTTGGGGATGTCGAGAAACTTTTCACTATGTGGGACCGGTGGGGATGGCACCGGGTGACGTTTTACGGGGATTTGAAGGATCCGGCGTATGCCCTGGCCGATGCCATCGGCTGGGCGGTGGTGGAGGAAGCCTGACGGCTGCGAATATTTGTCGCATCCTCGGTCTTTCCTGAGAGGATCACTCTTCGCCGATCGATACCGATATTCCGTAGCAAAAAAAATCGTCTGTTCCGACGGCGTCCAGGAGTACGAAGGTGTACTGGGCATAGGGAATGACGCGGAATCGGCCGATGGAAATGGGGAGGGAAGCCCTGAAGTTGAGGTCGCTGAATCCCGGATCCGCGCCCTTCTCCAGCCACTGTCCCCCGTTATATCCTAAGGAAGCGTAAAGAAGGACACCCAGGGGAGGTAATGGATTCCACGTATGTTCGGTCTCTGCCAGCACATAGAGACCATCCCCGTTGGTGAAGTCATAAAACGCTGTGAGATAAGGACTCAGCAGGATATCGGGGAGACCTGTCGACAGGTAAATTTCGTGGCTGGTGTCGTCGCGGAAGCTGAAATCGGGCGTGAAATACCAGCCGTAGTGGATGAAGCCGGCCTCGATGGCCAACAATTCCCCGATGCTTCTTTCAATCATGAGCGTGAAGTCGATCTCATGCAGCTCCCGGTCTTCGAATGAAAAACTGGTCCAGAGTTCCGCCGACAGGCCGCTCTCGTTGAAGGAATAGGTGAGCGAGGGCTGGAATACGGGTTTCTCGACCGGATTGAGGTCGAATCCCCTCCAGATATAGCTTGAGGCCCATTCGGCCTTCAGGGAGACTTGGGCGTTCACGGTTGGAGCATGGAAGAAGAGAGGCGCTATTACGAGCGCGAACGCAAGGATATGATTTTTCACCTTTGGATCCTCTCGCTGAACAGCATATATCGTGGGCCGATGGATATGCAAGCTATTACATAGGCAAAGAAATCCCCTGTCTTACTTCGATTCCGACCACCCTAACGCTTATTTGTACAAGACGTCACCGCTCGATTTGTCTATGACGTCACCACTCGATTTCGTTTATGACCTTAAGATACGGCGCCGGGATTTTGATCCTGATTAATAAATTGTCTGATGACTAGGACATTCACCTGAGCATCAATTTTTGTTCGAAAAACAATTCCCTATGTTTTGTCGTAATGGATCGGATGGCGGGAACAAAACCGTCCCGTTATTGCAGCAGGCTTTGGATGGCTGCGCGGACCTCATTCCAGGCCGGGCTGGAGGGTATGACAGGCTCGAAATGGGCGGCATCGGGGAGAACGACCAGGCGGCAGGAATCACCCAATTCCCGCGCGCGGGCATAAAAATTTTGGGAGGCGGCCAAGGCTATGATCGGATCCTGTCGGCCGTGGATCAGGATCTGAGGCACGCGGAAAGGCAGAAGATGTTGAGGCGAAGCCTGGGCATATCTTTCAGGAAATTCGGATGGAGCTCCGCCCATGAGGCTTTGTGCCGCTTTGCCGCAGCCCTCTTGAACCCCCAGATTGGTGAGGTCTCCTATGCCGGCCAAGGCGATCACTCCCTTTAAGGAAAGGGGATCGGTCCTGTAGAGCGGACTGTTTTCCCGAAGCTTGGAACGGGCCCCTGCCCAGAGGGCCAGATGTCCCCCGGCCGAATGTCCGATGGCGATGATCCGCTGGAGGTCGAGATCGTGAGTCGGAGCCAGGTCTGTTAGAAAGTCGATTCCGTCCGCGATGTCTGTAAAAGTACCCGGCCAGCCGCCGCCCGGATTTCCCACGCGCCGATATTCGAGACTCCAGGTCGCATATCCCAACCGGGTAATGTGGCCGGCCAAAGGGCCTATGTGACGGAGATCGTACTCGGCCAGCCAGCATCCGCCGTGGATGACGATTACTACCGGGTGTGGGCCTTTGTTTGAGGGTAGGCGGAGTTCGCCGGCCTGGTTGGGATCGTTTCCATAGGGGATGGTAAAATCCGGCCGGCTGGGCGGGAGCGCCAGCAGGTCATTTACGGTCATGCGCCGGGTCTGCGGGATGCTCGGTGCGGCGATAAGCAGCACCAGGATCAATATTGTCGTTTTATTCAACATCCGATGTTTTTATATGTATCCTCAGGCTATCTTCCCTCATTTCCTTATGGTTATGTGGCTGGCAGGATATTTGGAGATATTCCGATCCGGCCGGGTCGCGCACCTCAGGCGGTCGATCGTCTCAGCAGCCGCTTTTTATTGAGGATGGCGCGCAGCAGTTCCCGGAGAAATTCTTTCATCTCCTTTTCGGCGTAATCGGTTTGGGTAAGTAGGACTTGTCCCTCCTCCAGCCGGCAGCTCAAAACCTTCGAGTCGATCGTGGTGGCGACCCTGCGGTTGCGCCGGTCGCGTTTCATGTAGGCGACCTGAATGGTCATTCTGTCATGGGTTTCTTCGTTCTGGATGGCGATCCCTACATGAATGTCCTTGTTGGTGTCGTCATCGTCTTCGCCCACGAAAAACATGCGCTTGATGAAGAGATCCCCGTGATGAGGCCCCATCTCTTTGACCTGAGCGTAGATCTCGTTCAGCAGGCGGGTGAGGCCCTCGTCGCAGGCCTTTGGTTCCGCTTGCGCCATAAGCCGGGAAGAAGCCGCCAGCAGGGCCAGGCCCAGCCAAACATGCCTTCTTCTGTGGAGCCGGTTGCGTTCCTGACGCATGCGTTTTTCCTTTATCATTATGCCACATCCGGCGATTTTTTCCATTCGTTCCGATTTCAACCGCAGCCACCAACCGCAGCCGCTTCATATATCCAATGACTTATTTGTGACCCGTGATCTTATTTGTTATCCCGACCTAATTAATTACCTCTGACCTATTTTATTACGCGTGGCTCATTAATTAATCATGACTCAGCAGTGAATCATGATTTAGTAATGACCCATGAATTGTATTCAGCCTCTTTCCTTGAGCAATTCTTGCAGATCCTTGGGCATCAGGTAATGATAGGCGAGCAGCCGGCTGTCCAGCACAATTGCGAAAACGCCGTAGGGTGAAGGCGACAGATCGCGGATCTCCTGGCTGCTCTTGAGTTCGAAGACACGTGCGGGGATCTGGTGTTGCCGGGCGGTCTCCAGCACCAGTTCGGTGGCATCGGGGATGTAGGGGCACTGATCGGAGCGGACAACCGTAAGGCCGGATCCGAAATGCCGTGCCCTTTGTCCCCAATCTTCAGGAAAGGAAGGCAGAGCACCGGAGTCGAATTTTTTTATCATCAGGTTGAAGGGGGGCGCTTCACCCACCGATTCAAAGCCGTGCTTTAATAGAATCTTTTTGCCCGCCAACCAGATCCGTTCACTGGTCACCATGGCGACACCTCTCATGCCCGCTCGTTCGGCATCACGGAGGCATTCTTCGATCAGGAGACCGGCATAGCCTTTACTCTTGCTTTTCCCCACCACCCAGAGGCAGTGAATCACCATATAGCCCGGAGCATTCACCGCCCTCCAGGCGTACTCTCCCGGAATATATTCGATGAAACCCCGCAGGGGGAGTTCGAGCATTTTTATGTGCATCCCTTCGGCAAACCGGGCCTTGAGCCAGGCCAGCTTGCGTTGGAAGCCCTCGGATTTAGGTTTGCTCATGTAGCAAAAAAATCCGGTCCGGTCGACATTTCCGGCATTGACGCCGATGATGCGGGGTGAGTTGCTCTCGTCCATTTATCTCGCTTGAGTCCTTTGAAGATCGAATTCGGTCATTCTTCTTCAATTATTCGTATTTATTCATTCGCATTTATCTAATTTTCGTGTGCCGGTCTTTCTCGTTGGATCAGCCGCGCACCGCCCAGCGCAGGATATTCGACAACTTGGGCGGCATCCCCTGCATCAGGATGGCCACCCGAAAGACGCGTCCCCCCGCCCAGATGGAAAGCAGCGCGAACAGGATTACCCCGATCAGTCCTACCCACGGCTGCCACAGGGGGATCCCGGCCGGGGCGCTGATGCGAAGCAGCATCAGCATGGGCGTGAAGGGGGGAAAAAGGGAAAGCGCCGTGGCAAACGAGCTGGCCGGCTCCTGCAGGACGGGCATGAGCAGGAACATGGGGATGAAGACCGGGATCATGGCCGGAAAGGTCAGGTTCTGGGCGTCCTTGGCGTCATTGCAGGTGGCACCTAATGCCGCCAGAATAGAGCCGAACATGATGATCGCCAGCACGAGGAAGGCAAAGAACCAGGGAATGATTTGATAGGGAATAAAAGCCGCCAGGCCGAGGCGGCGCAGCAGGAAAATGCCCCCCGCCACATAGACCGACGCGGCCGTCAGCGAAACCGCCAATCCCCCCAGCACCTTGCCCGCCATGAATTCAAACGGCTTGAGGCTCCCCAAAAGCACCTCGGCGATGCGCTGGTTTTTCTCCTCCATGACCGACTGAAGCTGCGGCATGGCTCCCATCATGATCATCATAAACAGCAGGAAGAAAAGGATCAGGGGGACGCCGACGGCTTCCGCCTCGCTGCTGCGTTGGGCCTCTTTGATCTGGCCGGCTTCATCCACGGATACCAGACCCAGTGGTGCGATCTCGAGCCAGGTCAGGATCTCATTCGCCTGTTGCGGCTGAACCCCGACATCGCTCAGGCGGACCCGGCGTAGATGATTGTTGATGGTCCCGTTCATCCATCCCCGGATCGTGTCTATGGCCGCGTTTTTGGCATAGTAGGCGATTTTTGCCGTCTCCCAGTCCTTTTCGGGATGTACCACGTTGGGTCCGATCTCCAGGAAGGCATGCAGCTCTCCCCGGCGGATGCGGTCGGACAAAGCCAGCCGATGGGCCAGGGGATCGTCGACATCCGGTTCGACCCGCTCTATGATATAGGCCGGTTTCACCTTTTTTCCGGTCTCTTTGTCAATCACCTCCGCCTCATTCCGTGCTTCGGCGGCCTGCATGATCACATCCGCCACTTGACCAGAATGATCCAGGACCACGATCTTTTTATCCCGGGTGTCGACCTGGCCTCGGAAAAGAAACATAGCTAGGGCGCTCCCTCCCATCATGACGGGCATCAAGATTAGGGCGATGATGAAGCCTTTGGTCCGGACTGAGGTTCGATATTCTCTTTTTGCCACCCGCAGGATCTTACGCATGGTTCGCCTCCTTGGCTTCGGGACCGGCGATGCGGATGAAGATGTCGTGCAGGGTCGGCTTGGAAAGCTCGAAGCTGAGCAACCGGGTTCGTGACATGACCTCAGCCAGGATTTTCTGGTGATCCGAATCGGGCTGGACCCGCAGCTCCTGCATGCGGCCGTAGTCGGTGACCTTTTCGATCCCTTCCAGGTCTTGCAGGGCGGTCATGCCGGCCTCGGTCCTAAGGCGCAGGGTGTCGCTGCCGTATTTATCCTGGATGGAGGCCAGGGTGCCGTCCAGCACCTTTTCCCCCCTGAAGATCATGAAGATGTAGTCACACATCCTCTCCGCGACACTCATGTCATGGGTGCTGAAGATGATGGTGGCCCCCTGGGAGCGAAGCTCCAGCACCACATCCTTGATGGCTTCGGTGTTGACCGGATCCAGGCCCGTAAAGGGTTCGTCCAGGATGATGAGTTCCGGCTTAGCGACGATGGTGGCGATAAACTGCACCTTCTGGCTCATACCCTTGCTGAGCGCTTCGACTTTTCGGTGGGCCCAGTCGCTGAGATCGAGCCTTTCCAGCCAGTCATCCACTTGGTTGTCGACTTTGCGTCCGCTCTTGAGCTCTCCGTAAAACTGCAGCAGCTCTCGCACCTTCATCTTCTGATAGAGGCCCCGCTCTTCAGGCAGGTAACCGATCCGGTCCTTAGCGGATTCATCCAGCTCCCGCCCGAATATCTCGATCTTTCCGGAATCGGGATAGAAGATGTTCATGATCATCCGCAGGGTGGTGGTCTTGCCTGAGCCGTTGGGGCCGATGAAGCCGTAGATGCTTCCCTGCGGAACATTCAGGGAAAGATCGTTTACGGCCGTCACGGAGCCGAAGGTTTTGGTTAAGTGTTCCAATTGCACCACATTCATGGGATCCTCCCTTTCCAATACGATCGACTCTGATTTTTCATTCGACGACGAAGCTGTATTTTGCAGTATTGTCCCAACCGGACGTCACTGAAATTTCATTAGTTATATACTGATTTTCATGCGAAAAGTTTTGCTTGGGACGGATGATTGCCTCGTGGCTCCAGAAGACCTCAGACGCCCCGGCAGGGGGCTTCCCGTCCACGATGCCGCATGATCAGCGTAAGTATCGAGAGTCCTCTTACCGGGCTTTCTCCCTGCCCATGCCCTCGACGAAGGAATAAACGACGGGAACGATCACCAGGGTGATCAATGTGGAACTCAGCAGACCGCCGATGACCGCCCTGGCCAAGGGGGCCTGGGCCTCCCCGCCTTCGTTCAGCCCCAAGGCAAGGGGAATGAGCGCGAATATGGTGGTGGCCGCCGTCATCAGTATGGGCCGCAGTCTTCGCCGTCCCGCCTCTTCGACGGCCTCTCGGATCCCGTAATTGTCGCGGCGCCTCAGCAGATTGGTATAATCCACCAGCAGGATGGCGTTGTTGACCACAATCCCCCCCAGCATGATACAGCCGATGTAGGACTGGACGTTGAACGTGGTGTGGGTGATGAAGAGCATCAGGATCACCCCGATGGCCGCCAGGGGGATGGAGAACATCACGATAAACGGGCCGCGCAGCGATTCATAGAGAGAGGCCATGATCATGTAGACCAGAAGGAGCGCCAGGATCAAGCCCAGCAGCAGCTCGCGGAAGGCCTTCTGCTGCTCCTCGAAATCCCCGGCAAAGAGAATGATAAAGTCCCGGGGCACGGGGAGTGCCCGCAGCTCCTCCCGGATGTCCGCAATAATGGAACCCTGGTCGCGGCCGAGGATGTTGGCGGTGACCGTCACCACCCGCTCCTGGTCCTTTCTCTGGATCTGCACCGGTCCCGACCGATCTTCCACGTTTACGACATTACGGAGCATCACGCGATTTCCCTCGGAGTTGGACAGGGTGAGGTCGAGGAGCTCGTCCATAGAGATGGTTTCCGCGTCCGCCACCAGCACCCGGATCCAGAATTCCTCGCCCGCATCCCGGTAGTTCCCGGCCCGGGTCCCCGACAGGAATGTCTGCAGCGTTCCGGCGATTTGGGATACGGTCAGCTTCATGTCCGCCGCCTTCTGGCGGTTGATGACGATGATGTCCTCCGGGGTTCCTGTCTCCCTGCTGGCCCGGGCGTCCGTGACCCCTTCCACCTTTTCCACCAGCTTGACCACCTCGGCAGCCAGCGCATCGGCGATATCGAGATCATATCCGCGGATATCGATCTGGATGCGGTCCCCGCCGCCCTGCCCCATCCGGAGGAAGAAGAATCCCTGGCCCTCGCGGATGCGCGTCCTGACCCCGGGAATGTTGCCCAGCCTGCGCCAGAGGACCTGTGAGATTTCCCCGGCGGTCCGATTTCTCTCCCTCTGGGACACCAGGGAAATTCTCACCTCACCGGTGTGGGAGCCTGACGCGCGGAAGCTCGAACCGCCTATGCTCTCCACGAAGCTCTCCGCCTCCGGGACCTCTTTTCTCACGATGGCCATGATGGTCTCCATCTTTTCGTTCGTGATCCCGAGGCGTGTCCCCACCTCCATCTCGGCCGTGACCCGCACCTCCCCCTCGTCGGCGGCGGGCATGAACTCGCTCCCCACCAGACGGATGAGAAAGAGGCTCCCGACAAAGAGCGCAGCGGCGATGCCCAGGACCAGCACCCGGTGGTTGAGGGCGTAGTGCAGCAGATCCTTGTACCTGTTTTCCACTGTCACCAGGGTCCGGCCGGTCCAGGCATACATGCGGGCTTGGAAGGTCTGCTTCTCAGTGTCCTTGATTCGGGTGACCTTGAGGATGCGGCTGGATAGCAGCGGGACCAGGGTCAGCGCCACCAGCAGGGAACAGGTCAGGGAAAAGGCCACGACATAGGAGAGCTGCTTGAACATGATGCCGGACATTCCCCGCACAAAGACCAGGGGAAGGAACACGGCCAGGGTGGTCAGCGTGCTGGCCACTATGGCGGAAGAGACCTCTCCCGTCCCCTCCACGGCGGCCTTCAGGGGCTCGGTCCCGCCCTCCTGGTAGCGGTAGATGTTTTCCAGCACGACGATGGAGTTGTCGACCAGCATGCCTATTCCCAGGGCCAGCCCTCCCAGGGTCATGATGTTCAGGGTGAAGCCTCCGAAATAGATCAGGGCGAAGGTCGCGATAATGGAGATTGGGATGGCCAGGCCGATGACGGTGGTGGAGCGGATGTTGCGCAGGAAAAAGAGGAGGACCAAAACGGCCAGAAGCCCTCCGTACATGGCGGAGCGGCTGACGTTGTTGATGGAGTTCTGGATGTATTCGGAGGAGTCGATCATGGGCGTCATGGCTATCTGGGGGAAATCCCGGTTGACCCCCTCAATCTCCTTGAGTACGGCCCGGGCCACCTCGACCGTGTTCTTCCCGGACTGCTTGCTGATGGACAGCCTTATGCCCGGCTTGCCGTTGATGCGGACGATACGCCGGACTTTCTGCCAGGTGTCCTCGACGGTGGCGATCTCCTTAAGCTGGATGGGCGCCCGGTCCCGTATGGCGATGACGGTGTTCCGGATCTCATCCAGATGGGTGTAGATTCCCGGCGTGCGAACCAGGACCTCGTAATTGCCCCGCTCGATCGTTCCGGCGGGGACATCCACGTTTTCCGAACGGATCTTGCTGAGGATGAGGTCCAGGGGAAGCCCCAGGGCCTTGATCTTGTTGGGGTCCAGATTGACATGGATCTCCCTCTGCAGTCCCCCCCAGATGTCCAATGAGGCCACTCCGGGCACGCGTTCGATCCGGTATTTGATCTGGTTGTCGATCAAGCGACGGGTCTGGACGGGGTCCAGTTCCGAGGATGCCCCCAGAATGAGGATGGGAAAGCTGGAGGGATCGAACTTGCGCAGCCTCGGCCGTTCCACCTCCTCCGGGAGCACGGGGATGATTCGGTCCAGCCGGTCGCGGACCTCGTTGGAGGCCTCATCCAGGTTGGTTCCCCAGGTAAAGGTGATGCGGATGTTGCTGCTTCCCTCGCTGGAGGTGGAGGAAATCTCCTCCACTCCGGGAACGGCCGCCATGGCCCCTTCGATGGGCCGCGTGATGATCTCCTCCATTTCTTCGGGTGATGCGTTGGCGTAGGAGGTGGAGATGCTCAGGGTGGGATAGGTGATGTCCGGCATCAGGTCGATGGGCAGGCGGAGGAAGGACACCAGGCCCAGGAGGATCACGATCAGCGCCAGCATGACGGTGAAAACGGGATGGGTCACGGAAAACTGCGGCAGTTTCATGGACGTCCTCCGGAATCGGATTCGCCGCCCGGTTTCTTTTTCACGGGTGGCTTCATTTCGGGAGAATTCCCTTCCGGTCCCTCTCCCGAAAGAATGATGGGACTGTCGGGAATCAGGAGATGCTGCCCCAGCACCACCACCTGCCCCTCCAACGGATTCGGCTCAAGGATCTCCGCCAGGTCTCCGCTGACAATCCCCACGGTAACGGGCACGAAAAGGGCCTTTTCATTGTCCACATCGGCTATGAAGACGCCTTCCCTCTCGTTCCGCCTTACGATGGAGCTTACGGGAACCACGGTGGCGTCGGTGTGGACCTCAAACTCGATCCTGGCATTGATGAACATCCCCGGTTTGAAAATTTCTCTGGGATTGGCGAATTCGATCTCGATGCGGGCCTCCCGGGAGGTCTCCTGCAGGAGAGGCGCGATGCGTGCGATGTGTCCCTCCACCGTTTCCCCGGCTACGGCGTCGGTGCTGATCCGGGCTTTTTGGCCCACCTGGACCTTAAAGTAGTCCTTGTCCGAGACATGGATCACCGCGATCAACGGATCGATCTCCAGGATGGAGAGAATCGGGGCATTGACCGTGAGCAGCCCCCCCTGGTCCACGAAGCGTTCTCCCACGACACGGTGGTTCCCGCCGCCTTCCCAAGTGGCACGGATCCGGGTGTAGGACAGCCGCAGTTGGGCCGCATTGTAGGCCGCCTCCCGGTTGGCGACCTGGGCCTGGGCCACCTTGACGCGCGCCTCCTGGGATGTGAACGCCCCCCTGGCCGCATCCAGCTCAGAATCGGCGGAAATCCCCCGGGCGTGGAGCTGCTTGACGCGCTCCAGCTCCCGCTCCGCCACTTCCAGTGTACTGCGCGCTTCCTCCAGATTGGCCTTGGCAACCTGGAGGTCCGCCTCAGCCTGGATGACCTGCTGGCGGTATTCCTCGTCGTCCAGCTGTGCTACCAGCTGTCCCTGGATTACCTGGTCACCGATATTGACATACAGCTGGGTCAGCTTGCCGGAGATTTTCGGGGAAATCATAAACTGGGATTTGGGAATCACGCTCCCGGTGAAATTCCCGATGTTCTGAATGGTTGAGCTGGTGATAGGCTGAATCTCGACGGCGACCGGCGCCGGCCCGCGCGGACTCCCGCCTCCTTGAGAGGCCTTGATGATGCGGCTGATGACCTGCCAGCCGAACAGCAGAACGGCCAGGCCGGCGACAAGGATCAAGGTGGTCTTGGTGTTTTTTTTCATCTTTCGTCCTTATTCGGATCCGATATCTTGAATGTTGATGTTCTTGGCTTCCAAAGTCATCCCCATGGCCCTGTCCAGGTTGGCCAGGGACAGGGTGTAGTCCACCATGGCCTTGAGCTCGGTGGTCCTGGCGTCGGCCAGGTCCCGCTGGTATTGGAGCAGAAGGTAATTGGTCGATTTCCCCACACTCAGCTTCTCGCTCTCCGCCTCCAGCTTTTTCTCCGCCAGTTCCCGGGCGGATTTGTAGGCCAATATTCGCTTGTAGCCGGTTTCCACCGCACGGAGAGCGGTTTTAATCTCGATCACCACCTCACGCTCCTGGTCCTCCAGGCGATACTCGGCCTGCTTGAGCCGAGCCTTGGCCAGCCGATGGTCCGCGCGTGTCAGGGCGGTGTTGAGGGGGAGGTCCAGGGTCAAAGCCACCGTCCAGTTGCTGTATTTGAAATGCACGGCGTCCTGCAGGGCATTGTTGGCGGAGCCGGGAGTGGTTCCGATAACGACTCCGCTGAAGGCATTTCCGTCCAGATACTCGATCCGGTCGCCCGATATCCCCGGGCTCCAGTAGGAGGCGGTCAGGTTGAGTTCGGGCAGCAGCTGGTTTGCGGCATAGGACACATCCAGCTGCCGCGTATCCATGTTGACCCTGGAGGCACGGAGATCCGGCCGCTTCTCCATTGCGATTGCCAGGGCCTCCTCATAATTGAGGGACCGCTCTTCGAAGTGGGGCTGGTCTGTGGGGAAGATTTCCGTCAACCCCTTCTCCTCCAGCTCCGGCATGTTGAGGATGGATTTGAGGCGGTCTTCGCCGTTCTTGACCATGACCTGGGACTGCAGGATATCCGCTTCCCGGGTGGCCACCTCCGCCTCTCCGGTAAAGAGATCGATGGGAGCCATGGTCCCGACCTCCACCTTGCGGCGGCTCTCTTCCAGCAGATCCCGTGCCAGTTGGAGGGACTGCTCCCTCACTTTGAGGTACTCGATGCTGTAGACCAGGTTCCAGTAGGCCTCCTCGACCATGTAGATGATATCGGACAGGGCGCTGCGGAACTGGTTCTCCGACATCTCCCGGTTGTTGCGGGCGACGATGATCTCGCGCCGGCTGGTCTTCCAGCCGAAGTTCTTGAGCAGCGGCTGGGTGAAGTTGAACCGTAAGGTGCTGCCGTAACGGGGATTTATGGTCTGGAATCTGCGGTTGTTTTCGTTCTTGTAAGAGGACAGGGAGGCGGTCAGGTACCCGCCCGTGGGAACGGATTGGCTTAGAGTAAAGCCGTAGTCCTGGACCGAGGTGGACACCTGATCCGCCGCATCGATGAAGGAGTAGGATGCCGTGTTGGTTTCCTGTGTCGCAACGGAAAAGGAGAGCTGGGGAAGGAATTTTTCGTTGGCGCGCATGACGGTCAGGTCGGAGATCTCCGGGCTCAGGAGCTCGGCGGCAATTCTGAGATTATGCTTCAGGGCGCCGACGAGGCACTCATCCAGGGAGAGCTTCATCTGGTCCTGAGCGGCCGCTCCCGGGGGAATCAAAAGGGCTAGGCCCAGCAGCGCTGCAGCTATCCTGCTTGATGATTTTAGCATGGTTTTCCTCCTCAAGGCACGTCCATCGGTTCGCAGGTTGTCTAGCGTCAGCCGCGTCCGGTCTCAGTGCATAATACAACCCTTCGAATTTTAGACGAAACTGCCGGCCTTTTCTTGCAAAAAATGTCCCCCGAGATCAATCCCAGCCGATAAGTTCTGTTTTTATCAAAGACCGAGGGTCGATTTCTATTTGATTCATTCATTGGTTCTGATATCCTTATACCCAGCTAAGGGAACCAGGGACATGAAGTGCCCCAAGTGTGATACCGATAATCCTGCAGATTCCAAATACTGTAAGGAGTGCGCGACTTCACTGACCGGCTCCGAGCCGGCCAAGCCTACTTTCACCAAGACTCTCGAGACTCCTTTCCATGCCGTCGATCAAGGGGCCGTCTTTGCCGGGCGCTACGAGATCCTGGAAAAGATCGGGGAAGGCGGAATGGGCGAGGTCTATCGCGCCCTCGACAAGAACCTAGACCGCCAGGTGGCCATCAAAATCCTGCCCTCAGAAGTTGCCGAGGATAAAGAGCGTCTGGCCCGGTTCGAGCGGGAGGCCAAACTCCTGGCCGCCCTGAACCACACCAACATCGCAGCCATCTACGGACTCGAAGAATCCGAGGGGCAGCGCTTCCTAGTACTGGAGTTGGTGGAAGGAGAGACACTTAGGACAAAATTGGACCGGGGCCCGCTGGAGATCGAGGAGGCCCTGGATCTCTGCCGCCAGGTCGCGGAAGGACTCGAATCCGCCCACGAAAAGGGAATCGTGCACCGTGACCTTAAACCCGGCAACATCATGGTCACACCGGAGGGGACGGCCAAGATTCTGGATTTCGGGCTGGCCAAGGCCTATACTGGAGACGCCACCGGCACCGGCATCGATATCGAGAAATCACCGACCATAACGGCCCAGATGACCAAGCCAGGTGTGGTCATGGGGACTGCCGCC
>Ga0180438_10005207_pt1 | contig 18237 bp, 8 predicted proteins | sample SS_ome_12_FD_132455 | JGI IMG/M metagenome (GOLD analysis project Ga0180438, IMG submission 132455) | Hypersaline lake sediment archaeal communities from the Salton Sea, California, USA - SS_3_D_2 metaG | ecosystem: Environmental > Aquatic > Non-marine Saline and Alkaline > Hypersaline >...
GATCCTTCCCGACCCGCTCGACCGACAGCGTGCTTGGCGAAGTCCAGGGTGATACAAGATTGCGGTCCGTGACTTCAAATCGCCGCAAAAGCTCGTCCACGGACACTTTCTGCTGGCCGAACGGCCGTCTTACCGGTCCTACTTCGAGTTCCTTCAGCTGGACGCGCACCACATCAAACGGTGTCGAGATCGAGTAGAACAGCGACTCGCCCCACAGCGGCAGATGCCATGGCAACGAGCGCACCGCCTCCGTCTCCTCGTAGAACTCCACAGTCAATGCGTCGTCCGGACGCCAGCCGTCGAGTTCAAGCATGACCCCGTCCTGGTCGCCGCGTGTTCTGCACACAAAGTCGATACGGTGCAGCCCCGCCCGACGGAACTGGTCGCCGTACCCTTCGAGCCCGAGCGGTGTCATGGCTCTAATCTCTGATTTTCCAAGCAGTATTCTTCCCCACCAGCACTTGCGCCAGACCGGCGGCAACACTTTTGTTTTGTCCTTTGGTTCACTGGGAGAGCTGATCATAACGCGCAGTGCGGTTGAACCATCGGCGGAACCTCTGGGCTGGAGGTAGTCGAGCTCTGCGGCGTCTTCGCCGTTGAGCACGGCGACAACTCGCGCGATCGGCGCCGTGCCGGCAACCTCGCCGCGCACGTCGATCGCCGGCGGATTGGGCCGTCTGACCTCGACCTCGCTGCCCATCGGTGATCCCTCGACCTGCACGTCAAGAAACATGCGTGCGCCCGTCGTTCCGTATACGCTGCGGGATAACATCGCGTCAAAGATCGCCTCGCGTGTCAATTCGGGAGCGAGCACGGCGGAGATCGCGTTACGTTCACTGACAAGGAACGAGGTGTTGCCTGGATGACCGCGGTGATCGTCGGCGGCGCACATTAGCCCGATGTGGTAACCCTGCTCCAGGTAGCGTCTGCCGAACCATTCGAAGCAGCCGTGCAAAGAGTAGATTTCCACCAACCGCTCCATTTGCGCGTCGTTGAAGTTCCAATCACCCGGCGCGTGACAGTGGGGTATGATTAACACCTTCGCCGGATCGTTGATCTCGCGCTGGAGACGGTAAAGGTCGCCGATCGTCGGCGCCTCATAAAGGGGAATGATCCGCTGGGTGTCGTCGCGATAGTAGACATTGTGGTGGCCGCCGAGAGCGGAAGCCTGAGTCCACTCATAAGCCTTATACGTGACAAAACGGTGCGACTCGTTGTACTTCCTGGTGGCGCGCTGGACGTCGCGCTGGTAAAGCTCCGCCATCATGACGTCGTGACCGGACAGAGCGGCAAAGTCTAGGAATCCCACATCGCGCGCGTACTTCATGTACCACTCAGCGGTGCCTACACCGTCGGTGTAACCCTCGTGGCCGTGAAGCTGGCCCCAGTATATGTGACGGTCCTCGGGTTCGATCAACAGTACCGGGTTCGAGCGCCCACGAAGCGCGCCGGTGCCGTCGGTGACCTCAAAGAACAGGGGTCCCTTGTGATTTCGGGGGAACGTCGGCTCTGCAAAGTGAAAAACGGCCTCGTCCCCTTCGACGTGACCGGCTCGGCTCACGCGTTTACCGTCCAGCCGGAGCTCGAGCTCCTTCGGACCGCTTATGGCGCGGTTGGAGTACTGGTCCTCGACGGTTGCGCGGACCGTGAAGCGCTCGCCCGGCCTCACGGTGGTAGGGGCGATAACCCGTACATGGTGTGGTTTGGTCCCATGCACCGAGATGTATGGCTCGCCCACAAGGACGTAATGTTCTCCCGTACCCTCGAAGTCCACCTCGAATGCGAAGAGGAGCATGTCTATCTCCATGCTGTGCATCAGAAGGCCTGGGCTGCTGGCAGATCGGTCGCCAAGGATGAAGGTCACCGTGTCTCCTTTCCTGAGCTCGCCCTCGGCCACCGTGACCAACGGCATGCGCAACCCCGGCATATAGAGGGCGCCGTACACGCTCTGCCAGTGGTTCATGCCGGTTAGCAGCCGTACGTCCGGGTTGCTCGCGGAGACCGTCGCGTAGCCGGGAAACCGAGGACGGCTGAACTGGAGAGGCGAAGAATCGTTCATCCAGTTTCCGGAAAAACGGATCTTAGCGCCTTTTCGCAATGGGACTTCACCGACATGATAAACAAATCGGATGGTAGTGTACTCGCGCGCTTCGAAGTCCAGCTTATCCGGCTCAATGCACGTGACGTGGCCCAACTTGCCGCTGTATTTGTGCGAGAAGCGCATGACGTGGAAGTGCTGATGAAACAGGGTTGCGTAGTACTGGAAGGTTCTGTCATCCGCGTCGCCGCCGCGCGATTCGAACGCGTTCATAGTGAGCAATCCCTGCAGAGGAACCAGAATCCCCTCACTGCGGAGTGCACTGTAGTATGCTCGGACACGGCTCAGCCGCTCACGGAAGTTCTCCCGGTTGGTCGGCTCGAGAGGCATCTTCTGTTCGATCTCGAGGATCTCTGCCATGAAGGTATCGTCATGCAGTGAGGGAATTTCGATAAGCTCTTTGGGCAGGTCTTTAGTGGGCGCTTTCGGCCACCATTCCTGAGCCGATCCAGGCACGTGGGCGGCTAAACCTACCAGGAACAACGAAACGGTTGCGAAAAAGCGTATGCGTGAACCCATCGTTCCCACCCTCCTATATTACTAAGCTATCGATGATCAAGACACCACGTCCCTTACGATCGGAAACTTATCTGAATCCTGCTAAATTCCCCGCGTTTGGAACCTGTTCGGCAATCCGATGGGGTCATCTGCCCACTGGTTCCATGCTGCAACTGTGCCAGCGCCATGCGGGACTAGTCCTGTCATGCTGAGACCGGTTAATCGTGCCAGGCAACCCAGACCGGCGAGGACCACGCTACCTCGTCATCTATCTGTTCGGCTCGCACGTACACGTAGTTCTCGCCTTCCCTGTTCAGCCCGTCGCTTACCTGGATCGTAAACTCACGATGCGCGGCAAGGTCGCCCCCAACGCGCTCAGCAATCAATGAACTCCTCTCGCCAAACTCACGCCGTTGAGGTCCTTCTTCCAGAAGCGTCAACGGGATTTCGATGTTGGCGACTCTGGTCGTGTTCATGAATGAAGACTCGCCCCAGATGGGCATTCGCTGGTAGATGTAGAACATCTCGATGTCGGCGTACGGGCGGTCTACAATCTCGACATTGAGGACGTCATTTGGAACCCACTTGTCCAGTTCGAGCAACACCCCGTCTTGGTCGCCCCGCGTGGCGCACGTGAAATCTACCCGGCGCTCGCCCACCTGCATGAAGGTGTCGGCGTAGCTGTCAAGTCCCAGGGGGGTGACGGCACCAATGTCTGCCTTGCCGAGCGAGATTCTGCCCCACCAGCGTACCCGGTCGGGTGGCCGGGCGGCCAAGTATTCTTTGCCGGACGGCGCGCTCGACGTCGTAATCATGACCCGCAACGCTGCCTTGCCTTCGCCTTGCGAACCGGCATGCGGCTGCAGGAAGTTAACCTGTCCGGCTTCCTTGCCGTTGCAGACTGCCGTGACACGTGCGATCGGGGCTGTGCCCGAAACGACGCCACTCACTTCGAGCATGGCGGGATCGCGCCGCGCGACCACGATCTCGCTGCCCATAGGCGCTCCCTCAACGCGCACGTCAAGGAAGATTCGTGCGAGCGTCGTTCCGTACACCCGTCGCGCTACCAGCGCATCGAAAATCGCCTCCCGCGTCAGTTCAGGTGCGAATACCGCCGCGATACCACCTCGTGTGCTCCAACGAGCGGGGTTATTGCCCGGATGTCCTGTGTGATCGTCGCTGGCGCACATCAGACCAATGTGGTAGCCGCGTTCCAGGTAGCGTTGTCCGTACCATTCAAAGCTTCCGTGCATCGAGTAAATCTCGACCAGTCGCTCCATGAGCGCGTCGTTGAAACGCCAATCGCCCGGCATATGGCAGTGAGGGATAATCAACACCTTGGCCGGGTCATTCATCTCGCGCTGGAGACGGTACAGGTCGCTGATACGCCGTGCCTCGTAGCACGGGATGATTCGTTGGTCTAGGTTGCGGTAAAACGCATTATGATGACCGCCGTACGGTTCGGCTTGCGTCCACTCGTAAGATTTGAAGGTCACAAACCGCTCCGGTTCGTCATAGTCCCTCGTCACGCGTTGGACATCGCGCTGGTGGAACTCCGACATCATTATGTCGTGGCCGGTCAGAGCCGCGAAGTCCAGGAATCCAACGTCACGTGCGTACCGCATGTACCACTCGGCGGTGCCGGTAGCATCGGTGTAGCCTTCGTGTCCGTGCAGCTCGCCCCAGTATACGCACGGATCGTCGGGCCCAATGAGCTGCACCGGGTTCGACCTACCGCGCAGACGCCCGGTTCCGTCCTTCACCTCGAACACCGCCGGTCCTTCGCGCTTATCGGGAAAGACAAGACCGTCGAAGTGGAACATCGCCCTGTCCAACCTGGTCGGTCGCGTCTTGCCCACCTGTTTGCCGTCAAGCCACAGCGTTAGCGTTCTCGGATTGTTGATCGCGCGGTTGAAATACTGGTCCTCGACGCATGCACGTACCGTGAATGGCTCGCCTGCCCGGACTGTTGTCGGGGCGATCGGGCGTATATGATGCGGTTTCGTGCCGTGGACTTTGAAAGTCGGCTGACCAACAGGAGCGAACCTCCGTCCTGTGCCCTCGAAGTCAACCTCGACACGGATGGGCATCGCGTCGGTGGAGTAGCTCTGCATGAGGAGTCCCGGTCCGCCCTCCCTCCGGTCACCCAAGACAAAAGTGAGCGTCTCCCCCTCACTCAGTTCTCCTTGCTTCACGGTAATCAACGGCCGGGGTGCTGGAACTGCCAGGATGCTGAAGACGCTTTGCCAGTTGTCGAAGCCGCAAACGAGTTCGACAGACGGGTCGCTCGCCCGAACCGTCGTGTAGCCGGGATACAGCGGGCGCGTGAATTGTGGGAGGGAGAGGTCACTGACCCACAGGTGACCGAACCGGATTCGGGCGCCTTTCTGAAGTGGGAGCTTGCCCACGTGATAGACCATGCGGATCGTCGTGAACAGGCGCGCCTCAAACGTGCGGTCTCGAGGTTCGACAACCTCGAGCCGACCGAGTTCGTCGCGGTGTTCGTGCATGAAACGAAGCACGCGGAACGCGTCGTCGAACTGTGCTGCGCGCTGCAGAAAAACGGCGTCCGGATCGCCGCAAAGCGATTGCATCACGTTTGCCACAACCAGCGCGGTCCATGGGACCAACACGCCGTCAGCTTGGAGCGCGTTATAGTAAAGGCGTACGAGGTTGGCTCGCTCTTCGAAATTCTCTCGATTGGTCGGCTCGGCATGAATCGCCTGCTCGAGTTGGCTGATCTCGGCCATGAAAGCGGCGTCATCCGGTGAGGGAATGTCGATAAGCTCTTTGGGTAGCTCTTTCGTAGAGGGGCCGGGCCACCAGTCCTCGGACCATCCGGTCGCCGCCGTGGCCAATGCGAGTAAGATCAGTACGACTGGCTTGAATCCGAGCGAACGTCTACGCATAGGTTTGCCCCCCAGCGCCGTTCCTTGCGTACTCCCCGGTCTGAATCGCCGCTCAGGTTACCGAGCAGCCATCGTATTGGCTAATGTCGGCGAGCCCCCAACCCCGAGCGCTGGTGTATGGTATCACACCCCGCGCGGTCACTGTCAACAGGTTCGTAGCTTAATGGAAAAAACGTCTCCGACCTTGTAAGAGGCAGGCCGTGTGCGCTACAATGCAGCAGGGGATCGTTTCGGCCATCATGCGAAGGGGCTACACAGAAGTGCTTTTGAAGCGACTTGGGGAGGGTACTCCGTTACATCTGGCAGCAAGGCTCTGCTTAGCGCTGATCGCGTGCGCATTGTGCTTGCTCGTGGCGCGTGTTGGCTACGCGCATCCGCTCGGCAACTATTCGATCAATCAGTACCTGATGCTCGACCTGCGCGGCGAGCGGCTGGAAATATACTACCTCCTTGACCTTGCGGAGATACCCTCGTTCTCCGAGCTGGACCTGATCGATCCGAACTTCGATAGCGAGGTGAGCGAACAGGAGGTCGACAACTACCTGGACGCCAAGGTGCCGGAACTCATCGAGAATATTGAGTTCAACCGTTCCGGCGAACCGGTTTCGTTGAAGACCGAGGATCGCAGACTTGCGCTCACGGAAGGTTCGGGCGCAATGATCGTCATAAACGTGCTGGTCAAGCTGGCGCCCGAATCCTTCGCGTGGCCGGTAGGCGGCGAGCTGCTCGATGTCGAAATCGTCTCGACCAACTATCAGGACGCGGCGGGGATCCGGGAATGCAAGGTCCTCCTTGACGGGCGTTTTGTCGACCGGACGAAGTCGCTCGGCAAGGAGATACTGAAGTACCAGACGCTGGTGTTCCAGGACGAGAACGACAACCCCGTGTTTCAGGACTTCGATGCGCAGTTTCTTCTACGACTCGGACCGGGAACAGGTCGGGCGATCGCTGAGGCGAACCGAACACCTCTCTTCGGGTGGACCGCGACCGCCCGGACGGCACGCGACAGCGGCGACACGCTGATGGCATCGGCATTCAGCAAGGTTTACTCGGATTTGACGGGAGTCTCTGACACGAGTGAAAGCGTTTCCACGACCGTCCCGTCGGAAGCGGCCCGAACCGAAGCGAAGCCCGTGGGACCAACGCCGCCGCCGCGTGCGGCTCAGCCTCAGCCCGTTCTGAAGCGCGTCGAGCAGCCGGACGAGCCGGCTCCCTCCGAAATCGTTCAACCTTACGGTAGACCCGACAAAGGCGCGGCGGGACCCCTGTTCGGGCGCATATCGGCACTGGTTCGCACGGAGGCACTGACGCCGGCCATGTTCGTTGCGGGACTTGCTCTTGCGATGGTTTTCGGCATGGCTCACGCGAGGTCGCCGGGTCATGGCAAGACCATAGTGGCGGCGTACCTTATCGGCGAACGCGGCACGATTTGGAACGCGGTGGTCCTTGGGCTTGTCGTCACGGTGACGCACACGTGGAGCGTATTTCTGCTTGGTCTGGTGACGCTTTCCGCAAGCGAACGGATATCGGAAGAGCGGTTCAGCTTCTGGCTCGGCCTCGTTTCCGGGGTTGTCATCATGGCGATCGGGATAGCGCTGTTCCTGCGGCGTTACTCGACTTACCTGCTCGCCCGGCACGCCGCCGCCCCGGGCCACAGCCATGACCACGGCGACGGTCATTCGCACGACCATCATCATGGCCATACCCACGTCATCGATAGCAAAGGCGGGCCTCCACCGAGCTACTGGAGCATCCTCGGCCTGGGTATTTCCGGCGGGATCGTGCCGTGCCCGACGGCGCTGATAGTTCTCCTGCTGGCGATCAGGTTTGGCCGGTTGGGCTACGGGATGTGCCTGATTCTGTCTTTCAGCCTGGGGTTGGCGCTGGTGTTGATCGCGCTGGGCATAGTCGTCGTGCGCGCTTCGGGTGCGGTACGCAGGCTTACGGGGGAGGGTAGTAGACTCTTACTCCTGTCGGTGTTCTCCTCGAGCGTGATTATACTGCTGGGTCTGTGGGTCATTGTCTGGACGTTGTTTCAGTACAATGTTATAGTGTTCATGCCGAGAGGATGAGTACGGCTGCCGGTCGGCGGCCGGGGTGTGCTTGACTCAGTTGTTTCTTGTCGGTTAACGTTGGCTCTGGGCGGTTCGGTGCACATTGTACCGGTCGCAGTGTCTATGGGGGGTAGCAAGAAACGGGAGGTATGAGAAAATGAATTCCTATCTGAGGAAGCTCAGAACGCTCGCGTTGCTTCTTGTGGGACTTGCTTTCGTGGGGAACGGGTGGGCTAAGGAGATCATCGACATCCCGTCCCTGGACGACGAATCCTTCATGGCCAGGATAAGACAGCTTGAGGAGGAGATCCGCGTCGAGCCGACCAACCGCGAGAACTTCGGGGAACGCGCGGACCTGGTACGCCTCTATTACAACGCGCTCCAGGCCGATGGGGTACCTGTCCCGTGGTTCGCCTTGATCGTGATGAACGTTCTCCAGTCGCGCTCGGGCGACCCCGATATGCTCTTTCAGCAATATGCTACAGGGTTTGACATCTACTTTCGCGGTTTCCGGCGCCTGCACGAGCAGAGAGGCGAGCTTGGCAGTATAGCCGTCCTCGAGCCTCGTAAACGCAGTTTGGAGGCGCGCGCGTACACGACCATTCGTGTTGTCTACCGAGTGGGGAATATGCCGCTCCGTAAAGGCGCGATGATCCGGTTCGCACCGAACTGGATGAACGACATGTCGCCGATTCAGTTCACCCGGCCGCTTTTCCCGGGGTACACGACCGTGCAGGCGAGCGATCCCGGCGTGCGGCTGACGATCGGTATGGAATACTGGCAGAGCGTTTACGGCAGCCTGTATCCACCCGGCGCGCCGCGAGCGATGGTTACGGTGGCTGAAGGGGAGCTGACCGAGGGTGACACAGTGATGTTTGTCATCGGCGACCGGTCCCGTGGCGGTCCGGGTCTTGTGATTCAGAGCTCCACGACGGACAGGTTCCCCTTGCGGTTCGAGGTTGACTTTGAAGGCACGGGTTTCGGTTGGGCGCCGGTCGGCGAGCCCATATTCTCGGTGTATGGTTCTGCACCTCATCACATCCGCGCCTTTGCACCGTCGACTGTTCGTGCCGGCGAGCGCTTCTCGGTGCGCGCCCGCGTCGAAGATCGATATTTCAACCGGGCGGTCGGGGGTCCCAGAGCGCTGACGTTATGGCTTGACGGCAAACAGGTGGCTACAGCGCGACCGACGAGGTCGGACAGGGCGATCTTCCACTTCGACGGTCTGGTTTTCCCCGAGGATCGGGGCGGGGCTTTGGTGTTCGAACTGAAAGACACGACCGGGCGGCTGCGCGGCAGGTCGAATCCAGTGCACCTGATTGGTCCGGACGACCCGTACGTGTTTTGGGGCGAACTTCACGGGCACGAGGGATACACGGACGGCACAGGCACGGCCGACTGGTATATGAACTACGCGCGGGACGTTGGATTCCTGGATTTCGTATCGTTGACGGGTCACGACCTGATGATGTCGGAGACCTATCAGCGGGATGTTCAGCGCGCGACCGCGGAGTATTACGAACCGCACAGGTTTGTGACGTTCAAGGCTTATGAGTGGACTCAGGACACCAGGTACGGCGGGCATCACAACGTGTACTACCGCGATATGGATCAACGCATTATTCCGTGCAATGAAGCGCCGCGAATTTCGGATCTTTACCGTCTCCAGCGGCAGGTGAACGATCCGACGAAGGTCCTGATCATACCTCACTGCCATCAGCCGGGAGATTGGAACTTCAACGACGCCCAGCTCGAGCGATTGGTCGAGGTCTATTCGATGCACGGCAGTTTCGAGTGGTTCGGGCGACGTTACCTCGAGCAAGGCTATCATGTGGGTCTGTTGTGTGCCAGCGACGACCACACCGGCCATCCGGGCAACAACCCGGCGCGCAAGAGCCAGCGGGGCGGTCTGGCGGCGGTGTTCGCGCAGGAGCGTACGCGCGAGTCGATTTTCGACGCGCTTGTGGCGAGGCGTGTGTACGGCACGACGCTGGCCCGCATATTTCTCGACGTGCGGGTCGCGGGAGCGCCGATGGGAACCGAGACAGAGGTTGCGCGGCCCGATCCGCCATCGCTTGAAGTCAGTGGAGTGGTGTCTGGCACGGCACCGATCGCGCGGATTGTTGCCGTTTGCAACGGCAAAGACGTCGGAGAGCTGAACTTGTTGCAGCCGGGCGAAGGCGAAGGAAAAGCCGCGTTGCGGGTTATGATCACGTCATCGTCGGAGCCGGCGGGCAAGAGAGTATTGCCGCCGCTGGCGCGAGCGCGGTGGTGGGGACGGATCTCGCTGCAGAAAGCGCGGATCGAGACGACAACTCCGCTGGGACTTGACGCTTTGGTTGACAACGTAGTGCAAACAGGCGCCCGACGCGTCGATTTCGTTTGCGCCACTACCGGGGATAAGGACGGTGCCCTACTTGAGCTCGACGGGTGGGCACCCGACGACACTCTAAGCGTGGAGATCTTTGAGGGGCCGGATACGTACCCCAGTCAGCGACATCAGAGCTGGGATATGCCCCTTTGGGGCGAGGAAGTCCTGTCGCCAACAGCCTCGATCAAGATTCCCCTTGCTCTGCTCGATGAGGGGCAGCAACTGCGGGAGTTCGGCGACCATAGTGCGGTGATTGCCGAGCGAGTCGGGGGCGACCTGGAGGCATATAGGAAATTCACGATCCGGGTGACCGACGGTCTCAAGCCGGACGACGAGAACTACGTCTACGTGCGCGTCGAGCAGATCGACGACGAGACGGCGTGGTCGTCACCGGTCTGGGTCGCCTGGCGCGAGTAGTTCTCCGCTATAGGTCACACCCAGGCTCAGGCGGGCGTGGGGACGCCGAAGAATCTTTGAGATAGAAGGACGGTTATCGCAATGAGTGAGCTTTTCCAGAGTGCAGACATTGGCAATATCAAGGTGAGGAACCGTTTTGTGCGGTCGGCCACATGGGACGGTATGGCCGAGGCCAACGGGGCTGTGAGCGAACGTATGGTCGACCTCTACCGGTCTCTTGCCAGGGGTGGTGTGGGTCTTATCCTCACCGGTTATGCGTTCATCACGTTGAGAGGTAAGGCGGGACCAGGTATGCTCGGGGCGGACAGCGACGATCTGGTTCCCGGTCTGAGAAAGCTTGTACGGGCGGCGCATGAAGATGGCGCGAAGATCGTGTTGCAGATTGCGCACGGCGGGGCACAGACGATCGCCAAGACCGGCGTGGCTCCTGAGGCGCCGTCCGCCGTCGAGGACAGGATGGTGCGGAAAGTACCCGTTGAGATGACGCAGGACGATATAAAACGTGTAGAGGAGGAGTTTGCAGAAGCGGCACGGAGAGGAAAAGAGGCCGGCTTTGACGGCGTGCAGCTGCATGGCGCTCACGGGTACCTGATCTCGCAATTTCTCTCGCCTTATTGCAACGTGCGTTCGGACGATTACGGTGGTTCCATCGAGAACCGGGCGAGAATGCTGTTCGAGACGTACGAGGCTATCAGGAATCGCGTTGGCAGCGACTACCCGATAATGATGAAGATCAACGTCTGCGATTTTGACGATGTGGGCCTCACCGACGACGATTCTTTGTGGGTTTGCCAGAAGATGTCAGAGATGGGTATGACGGCTATCGAATTGAGCGGAGGCGTGCCTGCGGCCGGCGAGCTGTCAGCTGCTCGGTTCGCTATAAACAACCCCGAAAAGGAGGCTTACTTCAGAGATTATGCCAAACGGTTCAGACCTCACCTGGACTGTCCTCTCATGCTAGTGGGCGGGTTGCGTTCTATCGGCGTGGCGGAAGGTATTTACCGGGAAGGTTCTGCGCAGTTCTTCAGCCTCTGCAGGCCGTTCATTTCCGAACCGGATCTCATAAACAGGTGGCGGTCGGGAGACACGGAACCGGCACGCTGTATTTCCTGCAACAAATGTCTTACGACCGCATTTAGGGGAGAGTCACTACGCTGCGTCGCTTTTGAGGAAGAGGCTGAGAGCGTCTAGTGAATCTCGTCGCGCCGTTGGCTAACTTCTCGTGCTGAGCGCCTTATAGACAACCTGGCGCCAGTTCGCCACTTCGGGTATTTGCCTTCCCGGGTAATCCCCATCGCAAACCTGGTGGAGCTGTTTATCACCGCCGGGCAACCATTTTTCCCAGTCGCCGCCCGGTTTCTGCGCGCCGCGCCAGGTGTCGCCCACGTCATTCATCTGCTCTCGAAGAACCGAGTCCAACTCTTTTACCAGAGCAGGCTTCTCCTTGACGAGGTTGCGTTGCTCGAAAGGATCGTTTTCCAGATCGAAGAGCAACCATGGTTCCGACTCAATCCGTGCGTACATGTAGCGCTTCGAACGCACGCCGCGCCAGCCGGGCCACGGGACGTACGTGTGGTGCATGGCGATGTAAACCCATTCCCGCTGCTCAGCGCCGAACTGGCCCAGCAACAGCGATGAAAAATCAGTCCCGTCGAGTCCCGCCGGTACGTCTATCCCTGCCAGGCCTGCAAGGGTGGGGAACATGTCCGGCGTACCAAACGGCATCGAGAGCGTTGACCCGGCCTGAATATGTTTCGGCCAACGGATCAGGAAGGGTATGTCGGTGGAGTCGCGATGGGGCCAACGTTTCCCCGCCAGCCCGTGGGCCCCCAACATCTCGCCGTGGTCGGAGGTGTAAACGACGATTGTGTTCTCCGACAAACCCAGACTGTCCAGCTCATTCATCAGGCGACCGAACTCGACGTCCAGACCCTCGATCAGGCCGTAATAGTGAGGGAGAAATCGTCTTGCGTAACGGCCTGCTTCACCCTCCGGAACGTTAGGGTGAAGCCGAACCTGCTTGTCCTGATAACGAGCGAGGTACTTCTCAGGCGAGTTGAACGGCATGTGCGGCGGGAACCACGACATGAAGAGGCACCACGGCTTCGTGCGGGGCTGTTTCCTTATGAACTCGATGGCGCGATCGGTCTCGAACTGCGGTCGGTAGAAGCATTCGCCCTTAATCTGTTTGTCTTTTGCTATGTAGAAGGCATAGTGCCGATGCCGCGAGTCCGAAAGATTGGTGCACCAGTAATCGTGAAACCCTAGACGCCGCGGGTCGCCCGGATCCGTGTTCACCACGCCGAGATGCCACTTGCCGATATAGCCGCACGTGTACCCGGCTTTGCGGAATGCCTCCGCTAGGAACGGGTGGTTGCCCGGCTCGGGGTATATTTGGTTAGTGACCACGCCGTTATGATGGCCGTACTTTCCGGTCATCAGCGAGGCGCGGAACGGGCAGCAGACCGGGGTATTCGAGATGGCAGTTTCGAACCTCATTCCCTGGCGGGCAAAGGCGTCGAAGTGCCGGGTGTATATATCTTCGTCGGCCGGGTAACATCCCAGGGCCGAGGCACGCTGCTGGTCCGAGAAAACGAATAGAACGTTCGGCTTGGACTGCGCTTCTTCGCCCGATATCTGCGGCGAAACCAGGCCCGCCGCCAGAGCCGACCCGGCGGCTCCTGTCCGCTTCAAGAACGTTCTCCGGCTAATCGCGCGACCGTTAGTGTCCATCACTGTCACCTCCTGAGTCAGCCACCTCTTTCGCAGGGCGCAGCCGGTACTTGGTCCTCCAGTTCCCGGATATCCCGGAATGCCGGCTGGTCACTTTCAACAGGAATCCGGGACCGGGATCGTACTTTGAGAATCAAATGAAAAACTCGTACGTTCCTCCGGGAATTCCATACGGTTCAAGGGGTATCTTAAGCGTATTGCGCGTCGGCCAGAGCGGTTCGACCATCTCCGAATTCCACGCCGCGAAAGCCTCGGTCAACTCGTCAACGACATCAGGGTTCTCGCCGGCAATATCGTTATTCTCGGCGACGTCTTTTGACAGATCGTAAAGCAGCGTTGTCCTCTGGTTGAGATTCACCAGCTTCCAGTTTCCCCTCCGTACCGCCGAGTTCGTTCCAGACCGCCAGAACAGCATCTCGTGAGGCGACGCTTTCTTCTCGCCCATGATATACGGCATCAGATTGACCCCGTCAATGGTTCGATCCTCCGGCACCTGTCCGCCTGCCAGGGCCAGAACTGTCGGGAAGATGTCCATCGAGCTTACCGCCGGGTCGAACACCTGCCCCGGCTTGATATGTCCTTTCCACTGCATGCTGAACGGTATTCGCACGCCGCCCTCGAATAGAAAGAGCTTGCCCGCCTTGAGCGGGTCGTTGTAGCATGCGCTGGTGTACGTTGCGCAACCGTTATCGCTCAGGAAAATGACTATCGTGTCCTCGTCGAGATTCGTTTCCTTCAACTTGTTGAGCACTGCACCTACGCCGTCGTCCACCGCGCTTACCATCGCCATGTAGATCCGATGACGCTCGTCCTCTATATGGGCAAAGCGATCGTAATACTTCTGCGTTGCCTGAAGCGGCGTATGAGGCGCGTTGTACGGGAGATACAGGAAGAACGGCTCGCCCTTATGCAGGTCGATAAAATCCAGGGCTTCTTGGGTGAAAACGTCGGTCAGATACTCGTCGACTTCGACGGCGTCCCTTGCTCTCATGATCGGGTTTATGGGACTACGATTGCCGCGAGACCGTTCCCGAGCTGTACGGACGTTGTGCACACCCGCTTTATTCGGGTCTATGTATAGATTCGCGCCGTGGAGGAAACCGAAGAATTCGTCAAAGCCGCGCGCCATGGGATGGAACTGCCGCTGCGAACCGAGATGCCACTTGCCGACGATGCCCGTAACGTACCCGGCCTGTTTCAGCAGTTGCGCGAGGGATATTTCCGACGTCGGCAGTCCTAACCCCATTTCGTGACACCTTTGCGCGGCACCGGCGTTGAACTCGTGACCGTATCGCTGCTGGTGCCGTCCCGTCATCAGGGCGGCGCGGGACGGGCTGCACACCGGCGCGCTCACATATCCGTCGCTGAAGCGTATGCCGTTGAGCGCAATTGAGTCGATGTTCGGTGTCAACGCGTCGTGGCAGCTGTAACAACACAGGTCGCCGTAACCGAGATCGTCGGCGAGTATTACTATGAAGTTGGGCTTGGTCGGTGCCGGCGTCTTCTTGGACGTGCAAGATCCTTGTGCCAGCAATCCCAGAGTACCCGCCCCTGCCAGTGTCAGAAAATCTCTTCGCCTCAGGTTAGCACCGACTGTGCGCGCTCGATTCCCGCCGTTCTCAACACGTGCCATGATGTTCCTCCTCGGAACCGCGTGTTCGGTTCCTCTTCAAGAGACAATGGAACGAATCCCTTGAGCCATCAACTCCAACTCTCATACGAACTACTTCGAGAACTTTTCGAACCAGTCGAAGATGTCGTTCATCGCGAGCGTGGCGATTTCCAGGTGGTCCACCCCTTCGAGTTCGATATACTTGACGTGGGGCATCTCGAGTCTTTGAGCGGTCTTGTAGAAGCCGCGAGCGGCTGTCACGGGTACCAGCGCGTCCTGGTCGCCCTGGGCGATCAGGATGGGCATGTCTTTGGCCTTGACAAGTTGCGCGGGACGGCCGAAGCCCGCGATGACCGCCAGCGCCGCAAAACGCTCCGCGTTGTCGAACCCGATAAGCGTTGTGCCGACGCCGCCCATCGAGTGGCCGGTCAAGTAAGTACGTTTCTTGTCAATAGGGTAGACGTGCTGAACCAGATCCAGCACGTCCAACGTGTCCTGACCGCTGTCGCCCCGGTAACCGCCGTACGGCCCGCGGCCGTTGACGGCCACCGCAATGTAGCCGCGCTCCCGGGCGTTCTTCCTGTACAGCCCGTCGTACCGGTCCATGAACGAGTTCTCGTCGCCCCCGGCACCGTGCAGCGCGATGACCAGAGAACAGGAGCTGGACGATCTCTGTTCGGGGACGAAGATCCGGAACGGTACGAGTTCGCCGTCGACCGGCGATGTATAGGCCAGCCGCATGTCACCGGTGCGCGTCCGGAGCGGATCGCCGCCTGCCAGCAGCGCGTCCGCCAGCTCTTCGGCCAACGCCAGTTCGTTTGTGAAATCCATACGCTCGAACGTGTATCCGAGCCGGGCCAGAGGGGCAACCATGCAGATCGGATGGCCTGAGTAAGCGCCCGGCACGTCTTCGTGCAACGCCCTATTGTAGATCTCAAGGTACCAACCGATAGTGTCGATGGCGAGCTTTTGCCTCGTGCCTTTGTCGCCGATGCTTTTCTCTCGCAATCGGGCCAGTTTGTCCGCAAGCGTTTCGAGGCGGCTCCTTGCCTCGGACATCACGAATATGCTGCGCCGTGCGTTGAGACTTGTTTGCTTGTCGCCGCCATCGTCGGGGTGAATGGTGTAGTCGACGGCGTAACGTCCGGGGACGATGTCAGCGGGAATGGGCAGAACGAACTCATTGATTTCCAGAGCCTCGATGTGCTTCGTAGCCGGTTTGCCGATGGTCTTCCCATCGGCGTCGACCAGTTTCACTCGAACCGCGTACCGTCCATCGAGCGGCTCGGCTCGTTCGTAAAGAGGAAAGACTCTGGGATTGACCGTATCGCCCGGCCCGTATAGCTTTGCGGGCAGACGCATATCCAGGATGGTACCCACCTCTTGCGCTTCACCCCACGTTCCGGTCAAGATGATCGTGCAGCCCTTGATGAGCGCCCTGTATTTCTCTGCGTTATCTACGTCGCTCGAACGACGGAATTGCTGGGCTGAGGCGGCAATCTCCTTGACTACAGGATCAGCGTCGACTTGTTCAGAATAGGGAACGTATTGGCTCATGAACATCAGGCCGAGCAACCGGACGTCGTCGTCCGTAATATCCGCCCGTGCCGTCCCGCTTACGGCCAGGACGGCGGCGACAGTCAAAATGAGACAGAGTCTTCTCGACATGAATCCCTCCTCCTTGCTGCGAATAGCCCGACCAACATGTGTGACGCTGCGCATTCGCTGGTATACTACGATCTTTCCGGTGGGCAAAACAAGGGATTCTTTTCGCGGATTTGTGCTGAAGCGGGTTGACAATCGCAATACATTTGGCTATCATATCTTACCGATTGCGGCAAAGAAGTGCGGAAGTTGGCCGAACGAGTTGATTCTTCACTTTTGTTCAGTAGGTTGGAGTTTAGGTTTTGCCGCGGATCGCCGGCGTATTCGCCACAATTGAGGCGGACATCATTATGGTGGTCTTGTCGAAGACTGGCCTATGGCAAGCGGGCGGGTGGCGGAACTGGCAGACGCGCTAGATTTAGGATCTAGTACCGAAAGGTGTGCGGGTTCGAGTCCCGCCTCGCCCACCACAGAAGATAGGCGCACAAATGGAAAACGTGAAAGTAACGGTCGAAGTCAAAGATGATTGCGTTCGAGTGCTTGACGTCGAGGTTCCCGCCGAGCAGGTCAACGAGGAGGTGGAGAAACTTTTCGAGGAGACGAGCCGGATGGCCGAGGTCCCGGGTTTCAGACCCGGCAGAGTACCGCGCAGAGTGCTCCAGAAACGGTTCGGAAAACTGATACGGGAACAGGCGATCGATAGCGCGGTCGCGCAATCATACGAGGAGGCACTCAAGTCTGAGGGGCTGTCAGCCATAGCCGACCCTGACATCCAGGATACCAAGTTCGAGGAGAACGAACCGCTCACGTACCGCGCGGTGATCGAGACCACGCCGCGCGTGGTGGAGCTCGGCGATTATAAAGAGCTGGCGCTCGAAAGGCGCGCGCCGGAAGTGACGGACCGCGACGTCGAAGAGGTGCTGGAGAACACGCGGGAGTCTCACGCGGTGTACGTACCGCGCGACGCGAAGCCGGCTGCTGACGGTGATCTGCTGGTTATTGACTACGACGGCACGATGGAAGGCGAGCCATTCGAAGGCAGCAAAGGCGAGGGCGTGACGCTCGTGCTCGGCCAGCGGGGTTTCTTCCAGGAGTTCAATGAAGCGCTGCGTGGACTCATCCCGGAGAGTAAGACTGACGTCAACGTGACATTCCCTCAAGACTATGACAGAAAAGATCTTGCCGGCAAGGATGTGGTGTTCCACGTGGCGGTCAAGGAGGTTAAAGAGCGTGTACTGCCGGCGCTGGACGACGAGTTTGCCAAGGATGCAGGTGGTTGTGATACGCTGGCGGAATTTCGGGACCGAATTCGCGGGCAGCTGGAGGATACGCAGAAGAACCGCGCTGACGGCGAGCTCAAATGGCAGGCGCTGATGGCGATAGTTGACAGCTCCTCGTTCGAGCTGCCCAAGACGGCGATTGAGCGCGTCGCCGAGGAACTTTTCATGAACAAGGTGAGACAGTTTTACGCCGCCGGCATTCCGGAAGAGGACATTACCGGGCGAGAGGAAGAGTTGCGAAACGAGTGTGCGAATGACGCCGCGCTCGAGCTGAAGATAGCATGCGTCGAGCAGGAGATAGCCAAGCGGGAAGGGCTTATAGTCACCGACGAGGAGATCGAGCAGGAAAAGACCGATCTGAAAGAGACGGGGCTCAAGGTCGAAACCGTCGACGAGTACTTTGACGTTCCGGATCTGCGTGAGCGGTATCGGATCAGAATGTTAAGGAGGAAGGCGCTGGACCTGGTGATCGAGGCTGCGAGAATCAAGGACGTTACGACAAGTGGAGTGGAGGAAAGCGGCGCTGGTGCTTCCTCTGAAGTGAACGATGAGGAGGCTCAGACCGCTCAGTGAGATGAGCGAAAGGATGTCGTGGTTATGGCTCTCATTCCGATGATAGTTGAACAATCCAGCCGTGGTGAAAGGGCGTACGACATATAC
>Ga0180438_10005208_pt1 | contig 18227 bp, 20 predicted proteins | sample SS_ome_12_FD_132455 | JGI IMG/M metagenome (GOLD analysis project Ga0180438, IMG submission 132455) | Hypersaline lake sediment archaeal communities from the Salton Sea, California, USA - SS_3_D_2 metaG | ecosystem: Environmental > Aquatic > Non-marine Saline and Alkaline > Hypersaline >...
CAGACTCTTTTTTGATATTCTTTATCTGAAATTCCATAAAGATTTTCTAGAAAACTTTCTAAGATCTGTTCTCTAATTTTTTTTGTAGTCAAAGGCTTTCAGTACCTCCTTTGCCATGTCCATAATTTTTGCCCACTCAGGAGTGTCTATGAATTCTTCAGGGAAATCATGATCATCTGAAAATTTTTCAAATTCATTGCGAAATTGATTTAATATTTGTTGTTGTTTGTGGGTGATTTTATACCCCACATAATCTTCAAAAATACATTCGCCTAAATCAAAAAAATCACAAACAGCATCATCGAATGCCTGACATTCGGGTCCTTTGTTCAAGATCCATATTCTCTTTTGGTACTCGTTATCACTTATATGAGATATAATTCTTAAAAAATCGCTTAATATGCAATTCTTTTCTTCTCTATTGGTCATTTTTGTATGTCTTTAAAAACAAATTCTTCTAAAAGAATGTGAGATTCGGGTGATTCGTTTAACACTACATTGCCATATTTATCTAAAGATTTGCCTTTTACTCTTTGATTCACATATGGCCTATGCTGGTATGGGAAAGGGCTATGAGGTTTGCCTGGCATTACTCTTACATACGTTCCTGTGTCTGTGGGATGAACATATTTCATACCTGCACCCTTTTTAGATAACTTAACTCGAAAATTGTCAGGGATTCCCTTGGGTCTTGGGAAGGTGCGGATGCCTGCACTTTCAATCAGGGCTCGAATGTCCATCTCAGGCATATATTTTCCCTGATACGGCTTTAACATTCTAGCAGCATCTTTATAGAGTTCAATCGAAGTACGTTTTGCAGGCTCTTTTAGGATCTGTTCATAGGCGTTTGTGATGGTAGTTTCCAAAGTGCCGGCTTTTTTCAGATGCCCTAGTTCTTGAGCTGAAAAGCCAAGTTCTTCTGCTAGAAATAGGGTTTGATGACCTGCTTGAATCATTTCTCCTATCTGTGCGCTATTTTCGATGGTTGCAATCGACTCAAACAGAGCCGTTTTCTCGGCTGCTTGGAGTTGCTCAGCAACTTTGACAAGCTGCTGAGCTCCTTTAGTTCCTTGAGCAATGGTTTTGGTAACTGCTGCCGGAAGGAAAATATCAACACCAAACTTCCCGAAGTCAGCGCCAGCGAGCTGTCCTCTTGCTTGTTCAGATAGTGAATCCCATTCTTTAACGAGTTGATACACTTCTGGAACAAGAGTTTGTGCGAGAAGGTCCCAATCTCCACTGGCGCCTAACTTGCAAAGGGTTGTAAAAGCGCCCCACGTCTCAACAACTGTCTGAACTGGGTTGTAATTTAGGTCGACTAAGAAGAAAGTCAGCAGGTTTTTACTCGAATGACAGAGCCCTTCTCCAAGTCCCTTGTTAAATCCTTCGCGAAATTCAGGATCAATCAGTTTAAGGTCATCTCCTTTTTGTCTCACAAAATTCTGATAGTCTTCAATAGAGCGTTCATAATCACCCATTTGAAAATACGAAGCGCTTCTTCCAAGATATGGGGATGGGTCTTCGGGGCTCCGCTTAATGACTTTTCCAAATTCTTGAACAGCTTGTTCGTAGTAGCCATTTTGAAAGGCCGTTTCTCCCAGTCCATAGTAAGAGAGTGTGGCAAAATCTGCTCCTGTGTATGAAGACAATGCCAGAGGGTCACGGCCTTGCATGAATGGATCATTTGCATGCGCTGGGGTAAAATCAATCACCTCGCCATCGGTTCCCGTGAACGCAAACTGGCTTGTGTGGGACAATTGGTTGATCTCTTCTGCAAGATGAGGAGAGTAGTTTGTTTGTGATTGGATATTAGCGACACTCTCATTGACGAAAAGGTGTCCTAATACCCTTCCCGTCTCCGCCATCGAAAGCTCTCCAATGCTAGAATCTGTGGAGGGAAAGAGAGGCTCGCTAGCAAGAAAGTCTTTAAATGAGTCAACTTGCGTGGTAACCATTTCTTCTAGATGGGGAGCGATGCTCGTTTCTACCGAAGAATTTGGCAAAGCATCGGTCTCACGCTCCTTGCGTGTTGCCGTAGATGCAGCTGCTCCTCCTGCTGCGGTAGCAGCACTGGCAGCGGCTGCAGAGGCAGAGACGGCAACAACAGCCACAATCGTTGCAGCCGCAACGACAATCACTGCGCCAATGATGATCTCATTCTTATACTTTTTACAAAAGGCTTTCGTCTTTTTCCAAGGTTTTGAGAAGAGGCCAACTTGTTGGTAGCATCCTTCGGCTTCAGAGGCAATGGGAGGTATGAAGGCAAATTCGTAAGAAGATTCACCCAAGAGACAGTTGATGTCTTGCTGCATTGCAACTTGATTAGAAGAGTTGGGTAAAGCACCTTCTTTTACTAGGTACACCAAAAATTCATTCACGCGAAGAATGTCTTTCTCTCGATACTTTTCAATCTCACCCGTTTCAATTTCATTCAGGATGTAGAGGATATCATCATAGGTAAGGAGGTGATAGCGCTCTTTTTTCTTAGCATTTTTCGGAAGGTGTTTGCCTGTTTGGTTTGAGCAAGCTTGAATACGAGCTCCCTGAGCTAAGAGAGTAGGCGTTGTGATGAGGAGAAGGGCACAGATGAGCTCTCGAATTTTTTTCATACGGTTTACTTCCGTAAATAAAAACCAACAGAATACTCTTTCAAAATAGGTTGTCAATCGATTTTTTCTAAATTGAGTAAGCACTTGCTTGTCTTAAGAAGCGATTTTCTCTACACTCAGGACATGATTATACTAGCTTCCAGTGCCTCTTTATTCTCTGCTTTTACCGATGCCGATGCTTTTGGCAAGGTCATCTTCTTTGGGCTGTTTCTCCTATCGGTCATTTGTTGGGTTGTGCTTGTCCACAAGACTCTTCAGATGAAACGGGCCTCTCGCCTCGCCTTTGCGTTTGAGAAAAGGCTCAATCAAAACAAGCAGCAGCTCCTTGCTCTTTCTTTAGAACAAAAGAAGGGTCTTCACCCATTTGCAAAGGTCTTCCAGTCGATGAAGCAAAAGTCGCTTGAAATTCTCAATAAGAACCATTTTTTCTCGGAAGAGAAAAAAGAGGTGTATCTCACCCGGAGCGATCTGGAGCTTGTTGAGTCCCACGCGCTCATCACTATCTCAGCGGAGGCCAAGCATCTCGAAAAAAACCTCTTTGTCCTATCGACCATCGCTACATTGGCTCCTTTTCTTGGGCTTTTAGGAACTGTTTGGGGGATCTTGGTCACCTTTGGCGAGTTGCAACAAGGAGCAAGCGTCTCTTCAAACTCAGCAATTTTAGGGGGGCTTTCCACAGCTCTTGCCACGACTGTGTTGGGGCTACTGATTGCGATCCCTGCCCTTGTCTTTTACAACTGGCTGCGCAACGCGTTCAAATACTTCACCTCAGACATGGAAGACTTTCTCTACAAGCTTCTCTCTACTGTAGAACTTCAATACCGGAAACCAAAAAGCGATGCGGAGTAAACGAACCATCTTTCACCAGGAGTCTATATCTAGCGAGGGTGTCAATTTGACCCCGCTGATAGATGTGGTTTTTGTGGTGCTTATTCTCTTTATCTTGATCGCTCCGATGGTCGAGATAGACCGAGTTAAGCTAGCGGAGGGACCATCGAGGGATCATCCTGAAAAAGCGATCGTAGATGATGCAAAATCGCTTGTGATCCATGTGAAAGAGGACAACACTGTTTGGGTAGGCCATCGAGAAATTGGATTGGAAGTACTAGGGCCGCTGCTCAAGGCGCTTCATGCAAAAAATCCCGATCGCATCCCCCAACTGTATCAAGACGAGCGGGCGGTGTTTGGAACCTACCAAAAAGTGAAAAACGCCGTCGAAGAGGCGGGGTTTTCAGAGCTAGATATTGTGCTAGATTCAAAAAGATGAAAAGAATCGTTATCGCTGTCTTAAGCTTCCATCTCGTTGCCATCGGTTGGATGGCACTAACGCGCACTATCCAGAAGCCTAAAAAAGAACCTCTGAAAATCAAAACGGTTGTCATGGCGACTCCTGAGCCTAAGGAGGTAGCGCAAGTAACTCCGGTCAGTAACCCGCCGCCGCCTCCTCCCAAAAAGAAACCACCTCCCCAAAAGGCCTCTACGCCCCCGAAGAAATCTCCACCGAAAAAGAAAGAGGTCAAAAAGCAGCCGGTTGCTAAGAAAGCTCCAAAAAAATCACCGGTTTCTTCTGAGCTTGCGCAAAAACTTGAGATGAGTTTGGCAAAATTCGATGAGAAGAAGACTCCTCAAAGAGCGACAAAAAAACTCTCGTCCCCAAAATGGATTCCTAAATTAGAGGTGCAACAAAGCGCAGGGGAAGTGTCTGAGAGCTATGTGCAAACTTTGGTTCAAGCTTTGGAGCAGAAGCTCGATCTTCCCGAAGTGGGAATAGTGAAGGTGGCCTTAACATTGCAATCGAATCAAAGATGCGTTAGAATGGATGTGTTAGAAAGCGCAAGCGATCGAAATCGGCAATTTTTAGAGGGCGCCTTAAAAAATCTTACCTATCCGAAGTTTACGGGAGCGCTCGAGAAAAAAAAGGAGCATACTTTTGTTATCAGTTTTTGCAATGAATAAACGCCTCGTCTCTATCCTCTTTTCGTTTCCCCTCTTGTTGCAATCGTTTAGCTTTGCTGACCTAGCAGAGATTCGTGTAGAGCTTCCTACAAAAACCGAAAGGTCTTCTTTATATATTTCTCAGTTTGATGCGAAGCAAGCTGCCTTTTCTTCTCAGTATTTAGCCAGGCTCTATTCGGTGCTTTCTTTCGACTTAGATCACAGCGGCTATGCAAAGGTAAGTAGCCCAAACTCTAAATGGGAGAAAGAGCTTTCTGTGGGGAATCTCCAAGAAGCGTTCCGATTAGAAAAATGGGGGAAAGCAGGGCAGTGTTATGTATTGAAAGTGGCTGTGAAAAAAGAAAAGCTCGATCTCTATGCCTTATCAGTCGCAACCGGATCGGTGATGCAATTTGAAGGGATTCCTTTAAGCGGAGACCATAAGATAGATCGGCATCAGATCCATAAGCTTTCCGATGCGCTTGTGAAATCTCTGTTTGGAGGCAAAGGCATTGCAACGACGCGAATCCTTTATACACTGCAGCAAGAAAACAGAGACCCCAGTGAAAAAAAATGGAAGTCAGAGATCTGGGAGTGTGACTGGGATGGCTATGCCCCTCGTCAAGTCACCTTTGAGCAGGGGTATTCGATTACACCAGCGTTCTTGCCTCCTGACCCTGCCCATGGCGATGATCGATTTCTGTATGTGAACTACAAAAACGGGCAGCCCAAAATTTATTACTCGACCCTTGGACAGAGAACGGGAACGCCTTTTCTCTCTTTGAGAGGAAATCAAATTCTTCCCGCTATATGCCCCAAAAAAGACCAGATGGCGTTTATCTGTGATGCTGCAGGACGTCCCGACCTTTTTGTGCAGCGCCTTGGCCCATCAGGTCATCCTGTCGGTAAACCAAAGCAGCTCTTTTCTTACCCCCGAGCAACGCAAGCCTCTCCTTCTTTTAGCCCTGATGGATCGAGAATAGCGTTTGTCTCAGACAAAGGGGGGACCCCTCGGATTTATGTAATTCCTTCCAATGAGCCAAGTCATCGTCGTCCCATCGCTACACTTCTTACAAAACAATGCCGGGAAAATATTTGCCCTGTATGGTCTCCAGATGGTACTAAATTAGCGTATAGTGCTAAAACAAATGGTGTAAGGCAAATATGGATTTATGATTTTGCTACGAAAGAAGAGAAGCAATTGACGTCGGGTCCTGGACATAAAGAAAACCCTTGTTGGGCTCCCGACAGCTTGCATCTTGTATTTAATTCGACAGATCCAGATGCTTCAGAGCTTTATTTGATCAATTTGCATCAGGCCGAAGCGGTGAAGATCACCAAAGGGACTGGCAGAAAACACTACCCAACATGGGGGATTTGATGAGACCTTTCATTCTTTTTGCATTTGCGGGACTTTTTTGCTTGAGCGGCTGCACTCATAGCTCCGATGCAATTTCTGGGCTGCGAACCAAGTGGCAACAACTCAAGTCGATTTGGGGAGAAGACACGGATGGAATGCTCGCCAGTGAAGGGTTCTATGGTCCGCTCGATGACGAATTTGTTCCCCTTGAAGAAGAAGATCTCGAAATGCAATTTGCTGACTCAGCTGTCCCTCAGCCAAGAGATGTGCCAGGTGCACAAGGAAGTGGGATCCCAAGTTTAGATCAGTTTAGAGTTGCGTTTGCTGATTTGGCGAAAATTTTTCAAAATGTCTATTTCAATACGGATGACTACGTTCTTCGCAGACCGGAGTTTGTGCAAGTGATTGACAACATTGCTACCTATTTGAAAAAGCACCCTCACACATATGTTTCAGTAGCTGGTCACTGTGATGAGAGGGGATCAGAGGCCTACAACCTCGCTCTTGGAACACGCAGATCAAACTACATCCGCTCACTCATTGTGCAGCGAGGGGGCGATCCAAACCGGGTTCACGCGGTCTCTTATGGAAAAGAGCAGCCTACAGACTTAGGGCATACATCTTCTTCGTGGGCGCGCAATCGAAGAGTTGAATTTAAAATCTTTGAAAAATAACTGCATGAAGACCTTTTATCTCCTTCCTCTTCTCTTTTTAACAGCTTGTGGTTCCCAGATGAGCGCTCGAGAGAGCTATTCCCAAGCAAATGCCATGGAAGAGCTCAAAATTGCCCTCATGGACATTCGATCAGCTCATGGTGCTCAACAGATGGAGATTGAGCTCCTCCAAGAAAAGCTTGCGTTCCAAAAAGGATCTGTTTCTACTGCAGCTACTTCTCAAGCTCTGGAGCAACGAATGAGCCAGCTCGAGTCGATGCAAGACAAAATTTGCAAAGACTTAGCCGAGCTGCAGAGCCATGCCAACCTAATGGCGAGCTTGCTTCAAGAGTATAAAAACCATATCTATTCGCTAGATAAGAACATCAAGCAGCAAGAGCAGAAGATCGGCCAGGTGGCAGAACTTAAGTCCACCCTTAAATCAGTCTCTAAGGCATTGCGCACTGGCGCTCCAAGTGGAAAAACGCATACAGTTAAAGCGGGCGATACTCTCGGAAAGATCGCCTACGACCACCATGTAAGTCTCGATGCACTCAAAAAAGCCAATGGACTCAAGTCGAGCACCATCTTGATCGGCCAAGAGCTTACAATTCCAGAATAATTTTTTCCTGTGCAATTTTTTCTCCAAAGTGATTTACTCAGTTTCGACGGCAAATTATGGGAGGACTTATGAGCCATCGGAAAAGAATCTTACTTATCGAGGATGAAGAGGATATCGCTTCATTGATCAAGCTTCAGGCCGAAGTAACGGGGTATAAGCTGCATGTAGAAGTGGATGGAATCAACGGATATCGAGCTGTTGAACGTGAAAAGCCTGACCTGGTGATCCTGGACATCATGCTTCCCGGCCAAAACGGTCTCGATGTGTGCCGAAAAATCAAATCTAACCCTGATTTGCGCGATATTCCTGTTGTGATTCTCACAGCAAAGTCTGAAGAGATCGATGTTGTATTAGGACTTGAGCTTGGCGCCGATGACTATGTGGCAAAGCCTTTCTCTCCTAAGGTTCTCTTTTCAAGAATCAAAGCCATATTGCGAAGAGCGCGTGACCCAGAAAGAGTGGCTAATGTGGTCACTTTTGGTGAGTTTACCCTCGATATCGACCGATATCTGCTCAAAAAAGGAGAGTTTGTCCAACCGATCACACTATCAGAGTTTGGGATCCTTAGACGGCTTTTGAGCAACCGTGGAAAAGTGATGACCCGTAACCAGCTGCTCGATGATATCCATAATGACGATGCCTTTATTGTAGACCGCAATATTGACGTGCATATTGCATCCCTTCGTAAAAAACTGGGGCCAGGATTTCATTGGATTGAAACGGTTCGAGGTGTCGGATATCGGTTTAAAGAAGAGGAGGCGGCAGCATTGCCAGAGAAGAAGTGAGATCTATTTTTCTCTCAATTGCTGTACTTTTTCTCCTTTCTTCTTGCGCAAGAGATTCTGCTGAAGAGATTGGACTGATCGCTCCTTCAGAAGAAGGATCGATCGCTCTTTTACATGATAAAATAGGCGATTTCCAAGTGGGCTCGTATTCAGGAGAGTTGACAAAAGAGGATAAAAGGCGGCTTTATCGAACCTACCCAATCACATTGCAGAAGATACAGCGGCAAGATCCGCTTAGTCTGCAAGATATAAAAAACCTAACCCGTTCAGGAGTTGCGGATGAAGTAATCATCTCTCAGATTGCTTCAACCAGGAGCTATTTTTATCTTACTCCGGAAGATTTGGATGAGCTCAGAGAGGCGGGTGTATCAGAGCGAGTGATTAGTGAAATGGAACATACAACAAAGGCTGTCTTCTAAAATAAGGTTATGAGCGCAACAAGCCAAAAAGATAGCTGTGTCGTGTTTAACACAGCAACCTTTCAAGAACAAATCGACTCTATTGCTAAACCCTTTATTGATCAATTTCAAAAAATCAATCGAGGCCACCTTTTGTTTCACTCCTTTTTTTTGGGGTCTCTTTCGGCTGAGTTTCTCCTTTTTAGCCTTTTCTTTTCTAGCTTTCTCCAGTCGATGGCGATGGCTTTTTGGTTGGCTGGATTTTTCCTTACGCTATTCACTTATCTCGTCCTTCTCTTTTACCGACAGGGGAGAGGCCCTGAGCGACTGACTCAGTTGCGAGATGAGTTCATTGACACTATTCACACCTGTATCCCTTTTGATCCAGGCACCCTTGAGTATCACTGTTGCATTACCGAGTCGATTGTCCAGTTCGCAAGTCAACTGAGGATCGCCCCCATTCAAAGTCGTTTCATTCAGGCTTCAGAAACTCTTTCTTATCTAAGGGAGAAGTTTCGAATTTGGAGCCGGTGGAAGAGTCTTCTTCAACTTAAGGAGATGCTCTTTCTAAGTTCTATTGAAGAGCACATTCGTCTTATCAAATCGGCTCCCACCGATCTAGAAGCACATGCGTCCCTTGCTAGCAACTATGTTGCGTTAGCTACTCTCTACCAAGATCCGAAAAAACTCACTCATAATGAAAATTTAGTGTGGACGCCGCCTGAATATCTTTCAGATGAGATGCGTGCCCAGTTTGAACGGGCTCTTGAACGGGCTCTTGAAGAGTACCAGATCATAGGTGAGTATGCTCCCGATGATCCATGGGTGCATGCTCAAAAAGCCTCTATCTACAAGGAGCTGGAACGATTTGATGATGAGCAAAAAGAGTATGAGCTGATCTTAGAGATCGATCCAGAAAATCGACAGATTCTGATGCGACTTGGAAAGCTCTATTTTTTAAGGGGGGAGAATGCCAAGGGGCTTTTGATTTACGATCAGCTTCGGCAGGTTGACATCGTTTCAGCAAACGAGGTGATCGCATCGTACGACGCCTACCCCGTCGAAGCATACTCGTTTGATCATGATTAAATCGTGCGAAAAGACGGTAAGTTTGAATCGCGGGTCAGATAGATTTATTCATAACAGCTTTCATGCAAAAAGTAATTTCTGTTTTTAGATGTATGTATTTGTATGTATACAGAAGATTTTAGCTTAATTGGGTTTTCGCACTCGTCACATTTTGGCATTTTTTTTGGATTGACTATTACGCACGTTATACCAAAAGCCCCTTTACAGGTTTGTTTTCTCTGTAGTTTCTTTACGAAGACAAATTCATATGTAGGAGTAGGTATTTCATGCGGGGGGGGGCATAGTAAAACGGGCCTGCATTTTGCGTTGTCCCGTAGTTAGCTAGATTTGCAATATACATTTAAAATTATCCTTTTATTATATTAATATAATAACATTTTCTATAAAACCATAAAATGTTATTATATTAATATAATAACATTTTATGGTTTTATAGAAAATGTTTTTTCTAGAAAAATTTATATCTTACTTAAGATGAATATGTTACGAAAGAGTGGCGAGCCCGGCAAAGTAGGAAATGGTTTCCTTAAGACCTTCATCGATAGCGACCTGTGGTCGCCAAGACAGAAGTTGTTTAGCCTTAGAGATATCCGGGCAGCGCTGTTTTGGATCGTCTGCTGGCAAAGGCTTATATATTAGGGGGGAGCTAGAGCTAGTAAGCTCGAGCACTTTGATCGCAAACTCAGCAATGGTCATCTCAACTGGATTGCCTAGGTTGAGGGGGCCGGATTCAGAGCTTTCCATAAGGGCAATGAGCCCATTGATCAAATCGTCTACATAGCAGAACGATCTCGTTTGCTCTCCTTTTCCGTAGATGGTAAGGGGCTCTCCCTTAAGGGCTTGGACGATCAGGTTGGAGACCACCCTCCCATCATCTTCTTGCATCCGAGGACCATAGGTGTTGAAAATCCGGGCTACTTTTACATCGAGGCCCGCTCTTTTTGCATCAAAGCATAGGGTCTCTCCAGCTCTTTTCCCTTCATCGTAGCAGGCGCGGATGCCGATCGGGTTGACGTGGCCTACGTATTCTTCGTGTTGAGGATGAACTGTGGGATCACCGTACACTTCACTGGTTGAGGCCTGGAGCAGCTTCGCCCCACAGTTTTTGGCTAAGTTGAGCATTTCCATGACGCCAATAACGCAAGTGCGCATTGTGTAGAGGGGATCTCTTTGGTAGTGCGGCGGAGAGGCAGGACAAGCCAGGTTGTAGATTTCATCTACTTCAATACTCAGGGGAATTTGGATGTCTTGCTCAATAAAGGTAAAGTGAGGGTCCTTAAGAAGTGAGGCGATGTTATCTGTGCTTCCGGTGTAGAGGTTGTCTACGCAAACGACTTGATGCCCAAGTTGAATTAGCTTCTCACACAGGTGAGAACCTAAAAAGCCAGCACCTCCTGTCACGAGGATCTTTTTTAGTTTTTGAGCACACATAGCAATTTCTCTTTCGCAAAAGGGGCTAATACTGATTCATTCTCTTCTTCCAAAAAGAGGATCGTTTGGTCGGACCACTTGGTCGAAGCAAGAGCTTCTGCCGAGTTTGCCTGGCCTTTCACAATGATCAGGATACAATCAAACTCTCTTTTCCAGCTAGACAGAGTTTGCTTGATTTCTTTGCCAAGCAAGGTTTTTACTTTGACGAGGTGATGGTCTTGAAAAGGGGTGACTTCAGATTGCTCTCCAACTTCAACGCGCAGTAGCTTCATGTTGTTTTTAACGCAAAGACGGGCAAGCTCTAATCCCGCACAATTTCCAACTAAGCTAGTAACGTTATGAGATTCAACTTTTAAAAAAAGCTGTTTCCAAAGTTCTTGTGTCTGAAATGTTTTCCCATCGATGAACCGATATCCAAAGTCTTGTAGTGCCTCTTTCGATAGGGGAAGGCCTCTCAATGCTGCTTGAAAAAGAGAAAGCGCAAAAAAGAAGACGCCTCCAATGAGTCCACCTGCAAGGGAGAAGGCAAAGAGATGAGGCTTTGCAATTTGAGAGGGGGCCTGTGGTAGATCGAGGGGTTTGGAGGTCACATGAAAAAGGTGATGATTGAGCGCTTTTGCCTCTGATATAGCAGTGACTCCCTCGATGATTTGGAGGAGCTGGTCCCGCTGCATTTTGAGCCGGCTCTCCATTTGCCATTTTTCAGGAAGCTCATTCATTTTTAGAGACAGCTGTTTGAGCTTCTCTTCAACCAGTGCTTTTTCCTTTGCAATCGAGATGGCAATGGCGGATTGAAGTGAGTCGATTTTTGTTTCTGTTTGGCCAATCTTTAGCTTGAGAAGATCGATTTTTTGGCTTAGGTGGCTTTGCAAAAATCCTCTTTGCTCGGAGAGGGCCGTCTTTAGTCGATCAAGCTCTTTTTCGCTTCTGTTGGCCGTATCAGAGAGCATCAGTGAAAGCTTCCCTCCTTTTTCGAGGATCGATTGGCTGTAGGGGTCGGTTAAGGTTTGTGAAAGGCCATTCAAAGAGAAGGATGGATCGTCTAGTTTATTTTGCAGCTTTTCAAGTTCTGCCACCTCTAGAAAAAGCTGATCTTTTTTTTGGGTATATCCTTGATGAAGATGTTTTGCAGTTTCCAAGTCAATGTCGACAAACTCATCCGTTTGAGGGAGGATTGCTGGTCCCCATTTGGCTTCTTCCCATTCAAGCTCGTGTTTTCTCTCGATCCCATCTGCCCAAGGATGTGTAGAGCTTGCTTCGAGATTTTGTTTTCTGTGTTCTTGCCCTTGTAGATCTAGCTCATGCTTTCGACTGGTATATTGTGTTTTGGGATAAGAGAGCATGGCCACTTCTTGAGAGAGCCCTAGAAATCCTTCTGTCGTCTGAGCCGATCGCAAGTAGTTGGCATGTTCTTCAAGGGCATGATCAAACTTTTGCGCGAGCTCATCTTGTTTTTTTTCCAAGTAGGCAAGTTGAGAGGTGGAAATTTGCTTGTGTTGTGCTTGCAAATAGTTTTGGTATTTGCCCATCATAACTTCCAAGATTCCAAGAGCTGTGGATCGGTTGGAGTGTTTGCAATAGAGGTTAATGAGCTTCGAATCGATGCGTGATGTCTTGATGGAGAGTTTTTTTTTCAGCTTTTGCGTTGCTATCTGTTTGGGGATGAGGGAAAAGGCGGTCTTTCGTTTCGATTTTGGCACTTGAGAAACGATCAGAGAAATTCCTTCAAACTCAACTTGTTCTCCTAATTTCCCCGTTGCCAACTTTTGCCTTTTCTTACCGAAAATCTCAAAGGAATCGGGGGAAAGGGGTTTGATAAATAGGACGCGGGCAGTGTCTCCCTGATACGAGAGTTGTCGAAAGAGAAATGGCTCTTTATGCGAGCTTCTCCCCAGCTCTCTTCCGATGAGCTGGAAGCGAGAGGAGAGACGCCCTTTTTTTAGCGGCTCCATTTGGAGACCCATCTCTTCAACCACCTCGCTAAGAAGCGTTCTCGATTGCATGAGCACTGCAGCAGATGACTCTGCCTGGTTGGATCGGAAGTTTTGTAGAAAAGCTTTCAAAGAAGACAGCTCACCTGTTTCTGTATTTCCTTGAAAAAAGGTGGCATGAGCGCGGTAGTGGGGAGTAGAAAAGAAGAGAGTAGCAGCGAAAGTAAAAAGTGAGAAGACTAGGGAAGCTTTCAAAAAGCGACGTTTCCCCTTTAGGAAAAAGGTTACGATCTCACTTCCATAGATTGCTCTATTCATGGCAGTGTAATTCCAATATTTTTGGAGCCCCTTGTGATTAGATCAAATCCAACAAGAGTGGGTAGGATCTGATTGACAAAACGGTCCCACTCAGCAATCGGACTTGCTGCGACGTAGACGATATCACCGGGGATAAGAAGTAAGCTAGTGGTGGGAAGTCGCACGACATGCTCCCAGTGCAATGTGTAGATTTTTGGGTGAAGAACGCTCCCTCGAATCACTTGGATGAAGCGTTTATCTCCTGTGATGGGGATGCCTCCAGCTTCGGCAAGCGCTTGGCGAAGGGGTAAGAAGCCATCCGGTACGTGGAGTACTTTTTGCTGATTTACTTCCCCTAGCACCATCAGTGAAGAGGCGGAAGGATCGGCAATATAGATTTTATCTCCTCCTCGCATCACAATGTTTTGGCACATGTCTCCCTCTTTCACTAGCTTGTAGAGGTCGACAGGGAGCAAACACCCATCGCGCACCACATAGCTTTTGAAAAAGTTGGCAGAAGGAGGAACTTGCGCGAGGGAGAGCACCTCAAAAAGACGAATCTGTCCATCGACGGGGACAGAGGGGATCGATACCATTCCCATGAGCTCCACCTTGCGCTTTGTTCGATCGCGATAGGAAAGAAAGACATCCACATCTTGAATCTCATTGCGAAAACTACTTTCGATGGTCTCTCTAGCCTCTGAAAGGGAGAGTCCTTTTACCTCAATGGCATCAATGGCTGGGAGGTGGATTTTTCCATCGACCACCTGGTAGCCGACTCGATGTCCAATGTCTGAGACAGAAGCGACCAGGTCTTCGCGGGTCGGATGGTGCACCCCAATTTGGAGGAGATCTCCTTCTTGGATCACATCTTTGTATTCACAAAGGAAGTTGTCATCGAGACAGCCATAACATTCTCCTTCAAGTTCTAAGATGGCAAACTTGCCATCTTTGATCTCGTACGAATCAATCACAAACTCGTCTGCGCCACACACATCATTTCCTCGGTAGGGAGGGTTGGTGCAGGCTGCGAAAAGAAAAAGGAGAGGAATCAAAATACGCATAGGCCTATAGTATAGGCAATGGACAATTGTGGCAAACGGATCTTGATCACAGGAATAGCCGGCTTCATCGGCTTTCACCTCGCTAGAGCTTTGCATGCCAGGGGCGATCATGTGATCGGGTGTGATAACTTCAACGACTACTACGACCCTTCGCTGAAAGAAGAGCGCGCGAGACTACTCAAAGAAGCGGGGATCGATGTGGTGAGAGGTGACATCACAGAAGAAGGGTTTGTGAAACACCTTCTCGAAGCATCGGACGCAACGCATCTTGTTCACTTAGCCGCCCAAGCAGGAGTCCGCTACAGTCTTACAAACCCTAAAGCCTACTTAGAGGCAAACTTAAATGGCTTTTTCCACGTCTTGGAAGCTCTTCGCTCCTCTCCCATTCCCTTTCTCTTTGCCTCGTCGTCATCTGTATATGGATTTAATCAGAAGATCCCTTTCTCTGAAGAAGACCGCACCGATCAACCAGCCAACTTTTATAGCGCAACGAAAAAATGTAATGAGACAATGGCAGCCGCCTATCACAAACTCTATGGAATCCCGACAACAGCCTTGCGTTTTTTTACCGTGTACGGTCCCTATGGCCGCCCCGACATGGCTTACTACTCGTTCACGAAGGCAATCGCAGAAGGACATCCAATCAACCTCTTTAATGGCGGAGACATGCAAAGAGACTTTACCTACATAGATGACATTGTCGAGGGGACAATCGCTGCGATCGACCTCGAGGCGCAGTTTGAGATTTTCAACCTAGGGAACAACAAAGCTGAGCCACTTCTTAAAATGGTTGAGATCATCGAGACCCATGTTGGGAAGAAGGCAAATGTCGAGTCATTGCCGATGCAGCCGGGTGAGATTCAGGTCACTTTTGCAGATGTCGAGAAAGCAAAACGACTTCTTGGCTACTCTCCCAAAACCTCGCTCGAAGAGGGGATGGCGAAGTTCTTAGGTTGGTACAATCGAAGTTTGTCGATAAATAGGTGAATCGCTATATTCAGAAACTATGTTTACCTTCTTATTAGAGAGGGGTTCCTGGATCATTTACAAGATCGGGATGCCCCTTGTTTTTTTCTACCACCTTGTTTTAACAAACACCTTCTTAAACACTGCAGCAGAAGATGCACATGGAATTGAAAAATGGGCCAATGCCGCTTTGACTCCCGTCCAGTATTTGTGTGAAGGAAAGGTGGCTGTCCCTTGCAAGGATTTGCAAGGAAATATCTACTACAAACTCGAGCGCCGCTTTGACTATGACAACCACTTCTATGTCAAAACAGCTGCGTCTATTGCAACTCTTCCCTTCAGCATTACTGTGGGAAGTCTTCTCAAAGGAGCTGCTTACCTATCTTCTGAGACAAAAGAGCGAGCCTACAAAATCAAAAATACGTTTCATCCATCACGCATTGTCTCCAATTTGCCGAAATACGAGAAAATCGGAATGGAAATGGGAGATTTTAAAACAGCTGAGATGATTGCTCCACCAAAGTGGAGCCGGCAACCTGGAATGAAACAACGATTAGCAACCGATATCGAGGCGCTTAAAGAAATCGTTGCTATTTTAAACAAACACAACATTCCGTTTTGGCTTGACTGTGGATCGTGTCTTGGCACCTACCAATATGGAGGAGCAATCCCTCACGACTGGGATATTGATATGGCCGTTCTCCTGGACGACTTCACCAACATTCAGCATGCACTCACCGAGCTTGACTCGGAAAAGTATGTCGTTCAGGACTGGTCCAGTAGGGGGCATGAGAAGTCGTACTTGAAAGTGTTCATTCGCGAGTCGGGTGGAATGATCGACCTTTACCATTTTGCGATCGATGAAGAAAATCAATCGGTTTATACCCTTTTTTCAAACGACTCCAATATCTTCATGCCAGAAGAGTGGAAGATTCGGGAACGAAGGTATACGACGCCAATTCCTTTCGCCCATATCTTCCCTTTGAAGAAAGCTCTTTTTGAAGGGATTGAAGTGGCTGTCCCTGGGAATACGAAAGAATATCTACAGACGTTTTATGGGGAAAATCTAGCTCCGGCAAAGCTCTACAACGAAATCACAGGACAGTATGAAAAAGATCTCTCCCATCCTTATTGGGATATTCCTCACGCTCACTAGTCTCGGATCTGGAGATGATTGTTGCAGGCCCTCACTTCTTTCACTTGGGGTGGGGACGTTTGACACTTTGCGACCCAAAGAGAGGATGCTCCAGTTCCAAGCAGAGTATCAGTGGAGCGCAAGCTGGCACGGCGTGCAGCCTATTGCTGGCCTAATGGTAACGGAAAAGGGGTCAATCTATGTATGCGCCGGCGCATGCTATGACATCTATTTAGGAAAGTATCTGGTGCTGACCCCTAGCTTTGCTCCAGGGATCTATTTTAAAAATGGGGGGAAAGACCTCGGCTATCCCCTCGAGTTTCGCTCCTCTATTGCTTTATCAGCTGAATTTGGTAACTGCCACAGGTTGGGGGTTCAGTTCTACCACATTTCCAATGCAAGTGTTGGGTACAAAAACCCGGGAGAAGAGTCGCTTGTCGTCTTCTACTCGATTGCTATCTGGTGAGAAACTTATAGCCCATCCAGGCTTGAGCAGCTAGTTCTCCAGCAGCAACAATTTTTCCAGGGAATTTTGCATCCCGGTATTTATGAGCAAGTCCAGGAGATAAGAGCCCCACGGCACTTATGCAAAGGTGGTTTGTTCTCTCTAAAATATAGTGGATTGTTCTTAGGAAAAACGGGTTTTTAAAGTTGCACGTTGCAACCGCAAGAACAAATCCGAAGGTAACCGAAATGATGGCAACCGGGAGCATGACGATGTTGACAATGATGTCGGCTACATACCAGAAGCGAGCAGGAAGGGTATGTCCAAAACAGGTGGCATAGTTTCCTTTTTCCCATGCTTGCCAAGATTTGGCTACCGCCTTGTTTGCAAACTGGTATGTTTTATTCTCAAAAGAGTTTTCCATCAGCTTGTTATACTCTTCTTCTCCAGCAGGTGAAAGCACTTTTGCAATGTGCTTATCAATACTTGCATTTTTGTATCTGTGCCCAAGTCCTGGAGAGACGACACCAATAAGGCTCACTCCAATGTGGTTTATTCTTTCTAGGAGGTAGTTAGCTGTCTTTAAGAAGAAAGGGTTTTTGATATCACAAGTGGCGATTGCTGCCGTGGTTCCAAAAACAATCGCGAGAACAGCAAAAGGAACGATGATGAGATTGACAATGATGTCAGCGGTGTACCATACGCGAGCTGGTAGGGTGTGGGCAAACGAAGCGACAATATTTCCCTCATCCCATTCGTTCCATGATTTCACCATAGACTCATTTGCCCACTCGTAAGCCTTGTTCTCTAAAGATACTGTCATATTTCACCTCAGTAAAAATTTTTCGGCATTCTGACAGATTCAAGAGTTTAGTTCAATCCTCTCATATTCACGATCTTGTTGAAAGGTCGTAGCCCTTCCAAGCGAGGAGTGCTAAGCTTGCGGCTGCAACGTATTTTCCTGGACGTACACTTCTGTATTCATGGGCATAGACTGGGAGAAAGATGCCTAGCAAACTAAGGCAGACTCGATCTGTTACTGAAAAAAAAGTATCGATCATTTTTAAAAATAAGGGGTCTTTGATGTCATTTTTATGAATCGCATTTCCAATCCCAAACACAATCGCGAGGGCGGCAAAGGGAAGGAGGATGATTTGGCTAATTAGGTCTGCAACATACCAAGCACGTGCGGATAGATTGTGTCCAATAGAGGCTGAAATGTTTCTTTTTTCCCATTCGTCCCGTGATTGGATCACTAAATCATGAGCTGATTCATAATTTCTAATTTCAAACAAAATTTCCATACTTATTCCCCCTTTTAGAGCGACGGAAATTTTACATGTCCGATGTTTTTATGCAATATTATTTGACTTTGAGTTCGTGCGGTGTTGTTGAAAAAATCCCCTCTTAGGTAGTGGCATTTAGGCGCAAAAAACTTCGTTTTTGCGCTTTTGGCACTTCGTGACTTGAGCTGACTATCGCTTTGGTAAATGGGATCCTTCGCTCG
>Ga0180438_10005209_pt1 | contig 18223 bp, 9 predicted proteins | sample SS_ome_12_FD_132455 | JGI IMG/M metagenome (GOLD analysis project Ga0180438, IMG submission 132455) | Hypersaline lake sediment archaeal communities from the Salton Sea, California, USA - SS_3_D_2 metaG | ecosystem: Environmental > Aquatic > Non-marine Saline and Alkaline > Hypersaline >...
AAGCGATTTGATGTTGTGATAAGTAAAGTTCCTTTCAGTTTTAGAAGAAAATGTGTGTTGAGAAAAGTTGGATGAAGAATAATCTGTATAAAGGAAAACACTGACTTTTTCAACAGCCCCACTATCCCTAATAAATAATAATGACACAGAACATGGATTACAACATTCGCGAAATGACAATTGGTGATTACGAAGAGGCGTTGTCATTGACTATTTTCTATTTACGATTGACGATTTTCTATTGACGATCCGTTCGGCCTTGCTCAGGACAGTTTTACGATTGTAAATTTGATTAAAGAGCGGCATTAAATCCTGGTCGTAGATAACGCGGGAGGACTGGCAATTCGTCGAGGCGGAAATCTGATACATCGTAGTGGCTGCCTCAAAGAAAATATTATATATCTCCAGAGTCAGTTTGAGTATAATGCATATCAGGCTAAAAACTAATCAATACAACCAGGTAACTATATCATTAAGGAAGGACTGATGATCAAGCCCTCGATTCAAAATAGCTTATTGATGGTGGTATTAGCTACCCTTTCCCTGTCGAACCTTGTCTCTGCCCGAACTCAATCCGTGCTAATTACTGATTTCGGCGCGGTCGGGGATGGCAAAACTATAAACACACAGGCTATTCAGGCCGCCATTGATAAATGCGCAGCCGATGGCGGCGGAATCCTAACAGTGCCGGCCGGAACGTTCCTGACCGGTTCTGTATTCTTCAAACGGGGAGTGGACTTGCATCTGGAAAAGGATGCCGTGCTTAAGGGCACGGTCGATCCTAATGACTATCCCCAGGTTCCCACCCGGTGGGAGGGCGAGGAAAAAGTCTGGACCGCCGCTCTGGTGAATTTCTTTGACATGAATGATGTGGATATCACCGGTCCCGGCCGTATCGACGGTTCCGGTGAAGCATGGATGCAGCGTTATCCCCGCGACAGCCTGGAACTGAAAACCGGCCGGCCTCGTCTGATCGGTATTCAAAACTGCAGGGACGTGAAGGTTTCAGGCATATCTATAAAAAACCAGGCTTGCTGGGGATTGTTCATTCTATATAGCGAAAATGTGCTCGTCGAGAACCTGGTCATCCGTGCCGCACATAATATCATCAGCTCCGACGGGATAGACGTGGATTCGAGCAGGAACGTCCGTATTACAGGTTGTGATATCGATGTAAATGACGACTGCATCGCCGTCAAGAGCGGCAAGGACGAGGATGGCCGTCGTGTAAATCGACCGGCCGAAAATATCATCGTGGAAAAATGCCACTTCCGCTACGGCCACGGCGGTGTGTCCATGGGCAGCGAGATGTCCGGAGGTATTCGTAATGTAGAGATTCGTAACTGTATCATGGAGGCGGACAACTGGGCACCGATTCGTTTCAAGAGCCAGCCGAGCCGTGGTGGTGTGGTGGAACATATCACCTACCGTGATCTGGTTTTGAAAGATACACGCAAGGCTTTTGAGTTCAATATGGCGTGGCGTATGCGCCCGCCTCTCAAACCGCCTTCAGATCCACTACCATTGGTTCGTAATGTTAAGATTATAAATGTCTCAGGCACTACCGACCATGTCGGTGATATGCGAGGCCTGAAAGACAGTCCTATTATAAATGTCTCCTTCCAGAACTGCCATATTAAGGCCCGCCGGGGCTTTTTGCTGGAAAACGTCCGTGACCTGGATCTGTCGGGCCTCGATATTGAAGTCGAAGAAGGTGAACCGATTATTCGTCGCAATGCTCCATAACACGTGCTGTACTAAGTATAAATGGGTTAAATTTCTTTAAATTCGACAAGGTGGAATTATGAAGCGAACTTCCGTAAGTTTTATCCTGAGTCTGATCGTAACGTCCCTCGTATGGGGGCAGGAACCCTGGCAGCAGTTGTCTTATCCGAAAGCCGCGGAGGTGGCGACTCATTTTCAATCTCCCCCGCCTGAGTATGCTGTTACTGTGACTTGGGGTTGGGATGGTCCCGTTACTGAGGAAGTGATAATACGTGACCTGGACCTGGCTCATAAACGCGGATTCCGGGCTGTTACTATTGAGGCCGGTTATGACATGGATAACGCTCCCTACCTGACCGAGGGATGGTTTAAGATGGTACAGTTTGCGGTTGAACAGGCCAAAGCCCGGGGCATGCGTGTCTGGATTATCGACGAAGGCAAGTACCCCAGCGGTTTTGCCGGTGGACTGTTCAGCAAGAAGCGCCCTGATCTGCGCATGATGGGCCTGGGTGTGGCCGAACGAATCAACACTGAAAACGGTCAGTCAATCTCACGTGATCTACCGGAGCAAACTATAGGCGTGCTGGCAGTCAATCGTGACAATGGCGAAAACACGCTTTTAAAAATCAGCAAGAAAAAGATTGAATGGAAGGTTCCTGCCGAAGGAAACTGGCAGCTCCTTATCATCGACTATAATTACCGTACGCCTGTTACGCGTGCTGTAAATGATTCCACTCGTGCTAAGACCAGAAAGAATTCCGTGGGTGACCTGATTAATCCCGCGGCCGTCAAGCAGTTTATCGCGTGGACCCATGAGGAGTATAAAAAAACCTTAGGCCGGGAACTCGGCACCACGGTTTTGGGCTTCCGCGGCGACGAACCCGAATTTGCAGCAACACCCTGGACCGAAGGCATCCTGGACCTCTTTAAAGAGCAAAAGGGCTACGATGTTATGCCTTACCTGCCGTATTGCGTACACATGGGACGGCGAGACCCACGTATCGAACTGACCGACAAGCAACGTCGCGCCAAGGCCGACTATTGGGATGTATGGTCGCAACTTTACGGCAAGCACTTCTTTGGCCTGCAGGCTAAATGGTGCGCAGAAAATGGCGTAGAGCACATGACGCATTTGAACAATGAACACAGGTTGGAGACTTTGACATTCACCAGCGGCGACTTCTTTCGAGACCTGCGTGAAGTCCAGATTCCGGGCGTGGACAGCATCTGGAACCAGGTCTGGCCGGGCAAGAACGCCGATTTCGTGCGTCTGCCTGCATCAGTGGCCCACGTGTACGGTAAACCACGTGTGCTCAGCGAAAGTTATGCTGCATATAACGAGTCTCCCGTGACGGTCGAGACCGCCGAATGGGGCGTCAATTATCAGATGGTCCGAGGATTGAACCTGTTCGAATTTATGTTCTTTCCGGCCTCATCCCAGGAGCAGGCCAAAATTCGGCAGCAGTATACCTATATGGCCGATCCCGGCTTCCCCGGTATGATGGCCTCGGTCAACCGTGCCTGTTACGTCATGTCCCAGGGCCGCTCGGATGCGCGGATCGCAATGTACTTTCCTTCGCTCAGTTTCTGGTATGGTGACTATAAACCGAACAAGATAATGTGGACACTTACACAGCAGTTAATGGAAAAACAGCGTGATTTCGATTTCGTAGACGATGAGGCCGTGGCCGAGATCATGAAGCTCAAAGACGGATCCTTCACCAATCTAAGCGGTCAAAGTTATCAAGCGGTCATCCTGCCATCAGTCAGTGCAATTTCCAGGAGTGCTCTCGAACGTCTGCAGGCTTTTGCCCAGGGCGGCGGAAAAGTCGTCATCATAGGTGATGAACCAAAGCTCGTAGTAGATAAGTCCTTTATGGCAGCTCTGGCACCCAAAGATCTATCCTGGGCTGTCAAAGAAAAAAATATCGAACTTACCGATAAGGTTATGGCCGCACTACCTGCTCCGGATGTGACCTTAGACAAGCCTTGCAGTGTTCTCAAGGTCATGCACAAGCGCTGGCAAGATGCAGATGTCTATTTCCTCTTCAACGAAATCAAGGAACCATTAAAGCGCACGATAACTCTAATGGGCAAAGGCACAGTTCAACAGTGGGTGACACAGACCGGCCGTATTAAGACCATTCCGGCTGATGCCTCATCAGAGGGCAGGATACAGTTAAACCTGGAATTCAAACCTTACGAAGCCAAATTGCTTGTGATAGGACCGCCACTCTGAGCCTGACACAATGCTCCGAAGATTGCAGTGAGTCTATACTTCCTTCTCACTGCTTTTTCGCTGTTTCAAATCCGTCTCAATCGTAGCCAATTGGTTTTCGCTGATGGGATAGAACAATAGAATGATCCCGCAGGCCAGAATAAAGCCGGCCGGGATGAGGCTGAACAGCAGTTTGATACCATTTATAATTTCCGGGGTTATGGGCATATCCTTCTCATATCCGTACTGCCCAAGAATATACAGCCCTAAAAATCCGCCGATGGCGACGCCCATCTTGATAGCAAACATAATGCCTGCTATAATCAGTCCTGTGGCCCGTTGTCTGAATTTCCACTCGTGAAAGTCTGCGACATCGGCGAACATAGCAAAGAAGAAGACCGGCATAGCACCGGCAATGATTGCCCATATGAAATTCACTATTCCCAGCACCTTAAAATTATCAGACGGCAACCAATAAAATGCTCCACCGAGGACCACGCTGGCAAGAGAAAAGAAAATCGTCAAAGGTTTGCGACCGAAGCGTTTTTTAAGCGGGGTGCTAACGAGTACGCCGGCCATCATACCAAAGGTGCCAATCGTCAGAAAGACCGTCGTTTGATTGAAATCCAGTTTCAGTGCTCCCAGGGTCCAGGTGAACAGGACCTTGCTCCCGTTGCCGTTAACATAATCAAAATAGTACGCCACCATACCGTTGCGAATCATGTTGTGAATTAGCCAGAATATCGCCGCCAAAAATATTACAATCCATGCTGTATTCCTTGCGACGTCCTTGAGATCCCGCTTAAACGCACTCCTCTGGTCTTTCGGAGGCTGGACCCGCTCGCGCGTGGTCAGGAAGGTAATGAATAAAAGGATAATAGCAAGGGCACCAAATACGCCCATAGTCACTTGATATCCCAGGGCTTGGCTGTATCCCAGTTCTTCGCTGTATCCGGGATGGGAAGGATTGGCCCCGAAAAACTTTGCTAAGGGCAGGGTAAAAGTCGTGATCAGGAGCATGCCCACAAAGGCAAAGAAGAAGCGATACTGCGACAAGGTTGTTCGCTCTTTGGGATTCGGTGTCATTACGGCCATCATCGATGAATAGGGAATGTTGATGGCAGTATAAGCCATTGTAGCCAGAATATAGGTGACGTAAGCATAGACGACCTTCATATTCCGACTCCAGTCAGGAGTGATGAACATCGCGCATGCGAGTATGCCGTACGGTACGGCCATCCACAGCAAATAAGGACGGAATTTGCCCCAGCGTGTGTTGGTTCGATCTGCGATCATACCCATCAGAGGATCATTGATCATGTCCCATATCCGGGTCACCAGAAACATGAAGCTTGCCACTTTTGCGGGGATCCCAAAGACATCCGTATAGAAGATCATCAGGAAAAAGCTCCACGCCTGATATAGAATGTTGGAGGCAGTGTCGCCCAGACCATACCCTACTTTTTCGACGATGGAGAGTTTTCCTGCAGAAACCGGTCCGGTCGGATTAGGAGTATTGATTTTGGATTCCATAACGTATTGTTCCTCTATGTGACTTAATATGTCTGCATGAGCGTCTTACACATCTATAATCTGAAAGCCGTACGGTTCCAGATTTGTTTTGAGGGTCTTGCCTTTCTCTAAAGTTATCTGTGTATCCTGCGCCTGGTCGCTGTTGTTTATAATTGCCAATTTATGATGATTCGGATAATAAGCACATTCTGTGTAAACGTTGCTGCATGTATATGTTCCATACTGCTCTTCAGCCGAAGCGGCGTAAAAGACAGCACGATGCAGCAAGCGGACATTTTCGGGTGTGAATTTATGGCCGGATAGATATATACTCCTTCCTTGTCCGAACTGCTTTACTGTTATCATGGGACTCTTGTCCCTGGCAGTTAATACTTCGGTGGTTTCATCAAGGACATAGATATTGTCAATGTCTTTACCAAAGTCCGGATCTGATGTCATGTCTTTCAGGATGAAATGCTGTGTTCGAGCAAGGTCGAATGCAAAACGCTGAAACGCCCGCGTCAATCCAGTTTCACGATCCACTCCAAGCACATGGCATAACTGAAAATATTGACTGCTGTGCTTCAGAGCGGAAGGTTCCCCGATACCGATGAAACCGCCGCCACTGTAAACGTATTCCGACAGGGCTTCAATAATTTTTTCCTGCGACCAATAGTGTCCGCCACTCCAGGAATTATTCACTCTGCCGGCATTGATTATCACCTTGATATTGCTCGGTATGCCTTGGTCAAGAATATCTTCAAAACTGATGAACTCAACGTCAAGTGGCAGGCCCGATACTGATTCCATAGCTTCATTATAATAATTGCCTCGGTTATAATGACCGCAGCAGCCCCAGGCCCTCAAACGCCCCCAGGCGCTCAAAATAGCAACTTTGAAGTCGGGCGCATAGGGTTTGTCGTTCTCATGTAGATTTCTGAGGATTCGAAACTCGTTGGCCAAATGAACGACGTATTCTACAAACTCGGGATGATTCTCAACCAGGTGCAGGTACCCGCCGAAACCGATACGATCCACGCTGTCTCGCAGTAGTGCTCTACGGATGTCCAACCAGTAGGTTTTACATTCAAGAGTAGGATTGCCCCCTTCAAGAAACGATGGGGCGTCGTTCACACCGGTCGGGAAGAAGTAAGGGTGCATTCGCAGTTCCCTTACCTCAACGTGTGGAGTCTCGGCGACTTTTCGTGCTTCGAAACCGCTGAAGATGCCGTCGATGATACCATCCAGTGCCAGGTCCTTAAATCTTTCGCCGGTTGGTTCGGCGCCAACCCAGTGGTCATTATAGAACACAAACGCTTTCTTACCGTGGGCGTGGATCAGGTCCACACATTTGCGACCAAATTCAATCACGAAGGCGTTGATGAAGTCCATCCAGTCGCGATATTTTTTTGATGGGACTTTGTAAGAATTATTGTAGAGCCCTGCGTTAACGAAATCTTCCGAGGTCATCCGATAACCGTATTTTTCTTCGAATTTGCTGATGGCCGGCGGATTGACCGTGAATTCATAGGAGCCCCAATCGTTCACAATAAATCTCCGTTTTGGGCGGTCCCCCCAGAACCACCAGAAATTATAGAACAGCGAAGTCAACCGCACGACACTGGTATTGGGGTGTTCTTTAAGCCACTTCTCCAGATAGGAAAGGATGTGCTCCTGAGTTTCAGGATGCATTGGTTCGATCGGCATTAAATGTTCTCTGTCTCCCCAGTCGTTCGTGACGTGGTTATACATCGAGATTTCTTCCCAGATGCGATAGGCAAAGAAATTGACAGTGTAGGTATGCCATTTCCTGGTATTGCAAATCGTAACTTTTCCGGTTGTTGGATCAAATGTCCAGTTATCGGAAGGGACTTCGCGGCCGGTGGTGCGATCGAAGACCTGCCACCATTGCTTGGGGTTATCGTCGCTGTTAATATGGAATTGCTCCCTGAAGTAGCCGTTCAACAAATCGATAGTTACGGCTTCCGCCTCTGCGACGATTGGCTGGCTCATCATGCAACACTGTTGCAGCTTATCCATATTGGCCTTGGCCCATTCATTGTCTATACGGATTACACATAGCGTCGAATAAATATCGTAGCCTGAGGTATAGATCTCGTCGGACAGTTGAGTGCCGTCACTGTCGCGAATCACATCGGCGCCCCACTTTTTAGCCAGACGCAGCGTTAGTTCCTCGTATCCGGCTTCACCAGGCAGGGTAAAACCTCCTGTTTGTAATGACTTATTATCCATTTCTTTTCCTTCAACTTGGTGCTAATGATCTATCAACTTCCAAAGGACTTAAAGTCACCTGTTTTCGACCATAAAAAGAGCTGTATTCGCAAAGCATAAAACCATATTCTTTTAGTAACTACAATGCTTTTTTCCTGTGGTGAGATGAAAAAAGCTAGTATAATGACCGTGTTTTGTTATTGGCATACTATTTTTATATGGATCCAAATTTTTATCGGTCACCTTTTCTTGTTTACTATTTATTATTGAGGTTCGTATTTTGGGTGAGTTGTGAAGTAAGCAACGAATCCAGCAGGAACAATAAAAAGATATAAGATGCGATACGAAGGCCCAATCTATAGACCCCCGAGCGAAGCGGACTCGCTGTTGGTACAGGCAACTGTCGGCTGTCCCCATAACCGCTGTACGTTTTGCATGGTTTATAAGAATCGAATCAAATATAAAGTCCGGCCGGTTGAAGATATCAAGCAAGATATGCGTGAAGCGTTCGATAAGTATGGCCGGCACGTCCGGACTCTTTTCTTTCCTGCCGGCAATACCATCGCTATGAAGACTGATGAGTTATGTGAAATCTGCCGGTATGCAAAAGAGCTATTTGTCAATCTCCAGCGCATAACAGTCTATGGCTCTTCTCAATATATCGCCGGAAAAGGGCCTGAGGGAATGAAAAAGCTGGCAAAAGCCGGCCTTTCCCGGATACACGTCGGTCTCGAATCAGGGGATGATGAGATATTAAGACTCATCAAAAAAGGGACCGACAGCGAAAAACAAATTGCGGCCGGTAAGTACGTAATGGACGCCGGGATTGAATTGAGCCTTTATGTTATCTTAGGCATCGGCGGCAAGCAGCGGTCGCGTCAGCATGCTGTTCAAACCGCCAGAGTCCTTAACCGGATATCGCCGGATTTCATCAGATTGAGAACGTTTGTCCCCAAAATAAATACGCCTCTGGTAAAAGATGTGATGGATGGAACTTTCGTTATGCTGGGTCCGCATGAAGTTTTACGGGAAACTGCCGAAATCGTTAAGCGGCTTCAAGTCAACTCATATCTGACCAGCGACCACTATACCAATTACATTAATATTGAAGGTCAATTGCCGGCTGATAAGGCACGATTGCTGCAAATCATCGAAGCTGCCCTTCAAAAAAGCGAAGAGAAGTTCAGGCCGTTCTTCATCGGCGAACAATAAAAGAAACTAAGGACAGACTTTGTCATGGCTAAGCCATAAATTGACTTTCCATACGCCCTTTATAATTTTGCTTATAATCGTTTAAAGCCATAGCCCATGTTCTTTAATCGATCAATTATTTCCGGTAATCGCTCGTAAAGTTTGTCTTTTCGTGCAGAATCAGTTCCCGGATGAATCAGTATGATACAACCATTCAATCCGTGTGAATTTTCTTTCTCGTATTGATATAAGCTTTTTAAAATATCATCTGATGACAAATAACCCGGCATATCGGGTGTAGTATAGTCGGCATTTGTTCTAATGCCGGGAGTAAAATTAACCACAGAAATTCCCATTGCTCTTGCCCAATCTACAATAGCACTGTTATACCATTCGTAAGACGGCATAAACCATTTCGAACCTGAATGGGCAACGCCAAATTTCTCCAATTCAATATAGTTTTTCCTAAGGTCATTCTCAAAATTGTGCCTGTCGACCAGCAACGAATCCCGTTTCTTCCAATCGCAATAAAGCAAATGTTTATCTGAATGCGGGCCAACATAATGACCATTATTAATGACTTTTTTGATAAGAGCATCATAATCAGGATTTCGCAGAAAATTTCCGGTAAAGAAGAATGACGCTTTGACGTTGTTTTCATTGAGAACCTGAAGTATATATTCTCCTCCTTCTGCTTCTTTGTCGGCTGTAAAAGCAAGATATATGTTCTTAGATCTATGGTCCATTCTTACAATGGCACCTTCTTTATCCATTACGTGTTTTGATTGGTTTCCACTGCCTTCTTTTTCCAGCGATGACAGATAAAAGCTAAGACTTGCCGTGCCGTCCATTGTTGGTTCGTTAGTCGAATAATCTCCCATATCATCATGATATACTGCTTTGCCATTTTGAAACGGAGCGTACTGGTCTTTTTTCAGTAAATGGATGCCTCTCAAGTTACTGTAGATCGATCTATCTACCGGACCATCAATCAGTCCGCCGGTGGTTGTCTCGTTCAGCAGATATGTTATTGACGAATGCGGTAACTGAGGATAGTCACCTCCTGCCGGCAAACCACAAATCATGCTCGTTCCCCAGGGATTGCATCCGAATAGCCAGTCACGTAATGCAGCTTCCATTTCGAGATACTTCGAATCTTTTGTTGTGTTATGATAGCATCTGGCCTGAGTCAGTGCGGCTACCACCAGATTATTGGAGCACCAGATAAACGGAATCCCGTTCAGAAATGGGTCTTTGCTGCATCGCTCGTAAATAAACTGGAGCCCATCTTTCAAATAGTCTGCGTAAACGTCCTGCTTGCCGGACAAATAATAGTGTCCCAGATTGACAAAGGGATAAAATTGATAATGTCTTGCACGACCGGATGACATCCATGGTGTAACAGGCTCGACGGCACCCCACTTCAGCGCTTGCTCAAAGTAGTATTCTTTGTTAGTCAGACGGTGTAATTCACAGGCTGCCAATTCAAGGTCGTCAACGTAATTTTCTTCTTCGTAAAAATATGGTGATACATTGCAGGCAGTCTGGCAAACTCCCAAATCGCTTAACGCGAATTTGTAAGCTTCTGCGGCTTTTTTGGCTATTCTCCGGGCGAAAACCGGATCATATTCCTTCAATAATTTCGCACCTAACGCAAATGCGGAGGCAAATTTTGCCGCACTTGATGAGACGCCTGTTGTTCGATTCTTATGTTTTGCAAGTCCCTGCGGTTTACCTGTGATATAGTAAACGGGCCTGTGTTGGCCCAGTCCATAGCTTGCTGAATCCTTGTTGGGTAATCTGAATCCTACATGGTCACGGTCATCAGCTATCTGGTTGTACATTTGGCCATCAGCCGGATTCATTTTGTCCAGCCACTCCAGGCCCCACCTGGCCTCATCAAGGATGTCCGGGATGCCATTTTTACCTTTATGCCCTCTTGAATCATATTTGTCGCCGTACACCTGTGGATTGTTTAACCAGGCAAACAGCATTTGATAAGTCGCATTGGCGGATGTGGTAAGGTACTGCAAATAATCCGATGCATCGTGCCAGCCCCCAGTAACGTCTATTTCCTGCCCGGTTCTTGTGGGATGGTCAACAATTATTCCATCGTGTAAGTGGCACGAGTCTTTAAAATAGGGATTGTAGCCACAACGCTGCTGTCGCATGTAATTTAAGATGAAATCAGCGGTACCATTATACACATCATTTGCTATTCTGAAACAAGGAGACTTGATGTAATCAATTTGAATGTAATAACCTCCCGCACTCTCAAACTTTGAAAAATCAAGTCGGTAAGCAGATTTCATTCCCCATACAGAGGCATCATATTCTTTTGATTCTCCCCTATATACAACGGCGTCTGTAATGGCATTTCTCAATTGGAACTGCTCAATTCTTACATCTTTTTCGGAAATCAACACGGCTACTTTTACTGCATCAGGCAGGTATCCCAGTTGATTGATCCTTATCCAACTGTCACCAGCATAAAGAGAATTAAATGTTGAAAATAGAATAGAAATACAGAGCAGTCTTGGTCTCATGATTTTAACATTTCCTGTCCAACTCAATGTCTCCAAAGTAATGATGAAAAAAGCTCATCGTATTTATGTAATCTGTCCTGTCTATTGACCGAGTGTCTACCTGCTTAATAACATTAAAAATCTGTGCGACATCGGTCATGATTATTCTCTGTTCCAGGTTTCTTAATAGAATTACGCTATTGTAGCAAGAATCGAGCCACGATTCAAATGCTAACGGATACGGTCTGGCTGGATTGGCCTCGGAAACTTCATCGGATTGAGACGAAAAAGGGCCTGGAATTCGAACTGTACAATCTTGCAAATGATCCGCAAGAGAAGAACGACTTATGCTCGCAAAATACTGAACGCTTAGACTTGATGAAGGGCCAGCTTGAAGAATGGCAGAGATCTGTTGTTAGAAGCCTCAATGGGCAGGATTACTGATTTTTAGGAAATATTCGAAAAAAGCATAAATCTGGTCATTTGATTCGGGTGTCGGGCTGTGACTTTTCCGATTGGTCATTGCTACGCGGTTGACATATCCGAGAAGCGTATTGACAGCGACCGAATGATTAAGGGCCTTCCAGCGTTTGGGTGGGTCTTCGGCGCCGCCTGAAACAAGGAAAGGCCTGGGCGCCATAAGAGCATGTAATTCATGCAGGTCATGGCCTTCGAGCATCAGTTCTTTGTAGGCCCCTGTTCGAGGATTTTTAGTGCTGGGGATACCTCTCTGGCGTGTCACCTCCGGCTCATAGCCGAGATACCAGGGCTCCCAGTAGTTGATATTAGCCCGGCTCTCATCGAATACGATACCGGGATCGGACCAGACGGCACAGGCGAATTTGTCGTAAAGGCAGGATGCGAACATTGCCCATTTGCCCCCGTAAGAGTGGCCAATGATACCAATCCGTTCAGCGTCAACATTGGACATATTCGCCAGAGCATTGTGGCAATTAGCTGCGACATACGCCAGGGCCGAAAGAGGTTGGAGCGGAGGTTCCTGCTCGCTCTGTTTGCAGAGCGGCTTATAAGGAGGATTTAAGCTGCAGAATTCCGGCGTCCCGATCGATAGAGTGACGAATCCCCGTTTGGCCAACTGATACCCGAAATCGCGCAACTCCTTGCCCAAACCCGCTCCAGTCTCGGCATCATAATACACAACAAGCACTGAAGGAAACGGACCATCTCCGTCGGGAACAAGTAGATAACCAGCTACAGTTTGATCGTCCGGTGCGATTTCAACAGATATTCGATGCTGAGTGATATTGTTCCGGCGCGTTCGTTCAGAGTACCGGGTTTTCGGCTTTTCAATAAGCTCAGGCCAGGAGCCCATCCTGCTGTCCCATGCAGCGAGTATTTCCTTTCTTCGTCTTTGCCAGTCTGCTGCTGTCTTTACGGGCGTATCATCCTGGAAGGTCAGCAGGGATTTGTATTTCCCGAAGTCGCCTACAAAAACCGGCGGAGGCGTGAAAGATGATTCGATTACCTTAGGTATCTGCCGTCTATCTTTCTTAGCCTTAGAATCTGACAGGTTCGAATCCTGATTACTCGCAGATGTCGGCTCTATTGTGATCAAGAAGGCACTACAAACTATTAGGGTAACACTTAAGATTCTCAAAGACATTTTAACCTCGCGCTGTCAACAATAGCAAGAATATTACCTATATATGAAAACAGGATATTATAATTGATTCGGCTGTATCCAGGACAGCTACTATAATTTTACGTGCTGCTGTAAACGAGTCAAGTTTGCCATATTGCTTCGCGGCCACGTGAACTCAAGCGGATCAGTTTCCATTGCCGGGCGTAATACGTGCCGAGTCCGGCAGGTTCCTGGTTCGTGGACTTTCCCGGCTGAATTCGACAAGCCGCTTCCAGACTACCGGCATCCTCATCCTGATTTTCTCGCGAACAGCATGCGAGAGATTCATGCTGCTCATAGGCACACGTTTGACATACTCCCATTCAAAGTGACCAGGATCGCGGCCATATTTGTAATCGTAGGCGAATCCGCCTGTTTCGGTAAGCTTCACACCCGGTAGCGAGGTATTAGGAACTGAAATGTAAAATTCATCCACGGAAAGGATAGACTCATCGCTTCCCTCAATCAGAAGTCCCGAACCGGCAAGAGTTTCGTAGAGCTGCCTTGCAGTCAACTCGGCCGGGTCGATGAAACAAGGACGGTCGAGAATGAGATTCTTGTAAGGCTCATCGCCATTGGGCTTGTGGAAATCACGCAGTCGTCGCAATGATTCCGCTATTTCGTCCTCATAGAACGGAAAGTGCGTGCAGCCCAGTATTACAGTGCTGATTGGCACTGAGCCCACGCTACGATGATACGATTCCATGAGAGATGCTGTGTGATAGCGGATGTAGTTCTCTACAGAATTGAGCCGCCAGGTGACGGGCTGATTAACATCTCCAAGAAGTCCTTCAGCCTTGAAGTCATATTGTGCCAGGAGTCCAGAATCGATTGGCGCTATTAGGTTACCCACTGCGGGGCCACGGTAGTCCGTGGTCCGAGTCCCTTCCGGCATGCCAATGTAAGATGGATCACCCTCGATTGCACCGGCAAGCCCGAGACACCCTTGCTGAATGACTGTTGGTGACATGATGCCGGCTTCACCCGCTTTCTGTCTGATAGCATTAACATAGCCCTCGCTCCTGCAGGTGCCCACAGTGGCGAATACGGCGACGGCTCCTTTTTCGCTCCGCTTGCTGACAGCTCGAACCGCGCCGGTCGCGCCCACGTCGACAATTCCAATAACTTGGACTGGTAGCTGCCATTCCTTCAATGCTGTATTGACAATCTCTAATCCATATGCCGTGGCCGTGTTGCAGGCGATGACGATGGCTTTCACTTGTGGCTTATCGTGCCGCGGCTTTTGTGCAGCGGCCGAAGGCCAGTAACGCCCTCCGATCAGAAACGTGACATCTTTAATGATCAGCTCTTGCAAGAACTCCGTCTTCTGTTCGGAGGGATAGTTTCCATAAGGCATGTTTGCCTGGTCACCCAAATAGATGAAACGTTCGTTTTCAAAGTCGGGCCGGCCGTCTGGTCCGAGTTCGTGAGTAACGTTGTTGAAGGCGTCAAGCTCAAGGATAGGCGCAAGAACCGTGAGTCCTCCGATGCCGGAGTCAAATACTCCGATGGGAAGCTCTTGCATCTCGTTCGAGTAGCGGTCAAATGGCACTTTGAAGAATTCTGATTTGCACCGTTTGACCATTTCGACGAACGACAATGACTCTTGCTGGTTCGCTGTACCACCTGGCCCGGCACACGTTGATAGTATGACCAGGCCTGATATCAGTGTGAACGCTGTCGTTAAGTACTTTTTCATGAGCGCCCTTTGATTACCGTTTCGTTACATGTTTAGTGATTACTTGCCATACTAATATAACAATCGGTCTGTCTTAAGGAAAATACATTTTGTGTTTCACAGAGAGAGTTGTCTGACTCTTCCAAATTTCAGATATTTGTACGTTCATGGCGGGATGAATACCGGAGGAAAAGTCTCGTTTTTCACTATCTGTCAAATCTCGGATTTCCCTGATAAATCATGTCACTAAACTACACCTCAGACACCAATTTTTCCTGTATTGAATTCAAAAAAATATCATTTTTTTAGCCGGGGACGATATTTTTTATATCGTCAATGTATTCAGTGACATGGTGAAATTTCATGGACGCCTGCTCATTTTTTAGGGCAATTTCATGGGAAATCAGCTGTTTTCTTAACATTTCCAGATCCTGCTTCAAAACTGCAAAAGTCTTGATTAGTTAAAGATTTATGCTGCGAATGCAGAAAATATATGATTTTTTTATATTAATCGCTCCAAAGTGATAATTTGTTATTGATATATTGTCAATATTCGGTCATACTATATTAGAATAACCGGCATGGAGGCACATCCGTAAATCAACTTAAAATTGACTTAGTGAGGTGGAATTTTTCTGTGAAGTTTTTCTAACTATATTATTGCCGGCATGTATTCAGATATCTATGCATTCATGTTACAGATCATCAGAGCATGTTAGGCATCATGAGGATTTGAAATGCGGAAGACAATATTACTACTTATTTTCTTTTTAATGACTTTTACAGGAGAAGTAAGATCAGCAGATTTCGATGGAGATGGTATTCCGGACTCCAGTGATAACTGTCCTCAAGACTATAATCCCAGCCAAAGTGATATTGATGTTGATGGTATTGGTGATATATGTGATGTTTGTCCTTTTCCTTCGGAAGAAAATGTCAGCGGAAACTACATCATCGATTTTAACGATCTATCGGAACTAAGTAATATGTGGTTGTCCTCTAACAGCAGTATTGTCACGGTAGATGATGACTGTCCTGCGGACTTCAGCACAATTCAAGGAGCAATCGATGCTGCAGTTGATGGTACTGTGATCATTGCAGCACCTGGCTACTATGTTGAAAATATTAGCTTTAATGGTAAAAATATTGTCCTGACCAGTATTGATCCTGATAATTCAACTATTGTTTCCAATACGATTATCGACGGCAACAGCAACGGATCTGTCGTTACTTTCACCGGCACAGAAGGTCCCGGCTGTTTGCTTACAGGTTTTACTATAACTAACGGTAAAGCAATGGACTCAGGAGGTGGGATTTATGGTTCATCAGCCCAGGCTATTATCAGTAGGTGTATTATAACTGGAAACAGTGCTCCCGAAGGTAAAGGTGGAGGTATCTATGAGTTCAATGGTATAGTAACTAATTGCAGTATAGAGGATAATATTGCCAGGTACGGTGGAGGTTTAGCGGATTGCAATGGTGTTATCACACATTCTTTTATTGTGAACAATAAAGCCACTTCTACTGACTTAATTAATTTAAGTATAGGAGGTGGATTGTGTTCATGTGATGGCTATATTACAAATTGTACCATACTTGGTAACCTGGTCTTGAATAGTACGCATGATGGTTTTGGCGGCGGAATTGCTGACTGTAATGGTCCTATCTCGAACTGCATTATCTGGGATAATTATGCTCCTTTTGATCCTCAAATATTTCTTTCACCTGATTTGACATACAATTGTATCCAGAATTGGACAGATAATGCAGAAAACACGGGTAATATTGTAAGTGATCCCTGCTTTGCCGAAGCAGGATATTGGGATCTGAATGGTACACCTGAGGATATTAATGATGATATCTGGATTGACGGTGACTACCATTTGAAATCGCAAGCAGGTAGATGGGATTTGAAAGGTCATATCTGGATTCAGGATGATACGACAAGTCCATGCGTCGATGCTGGTGATCCCAATTCGGATTATTCGAAAGAGCTCAGCCCCCACGGCAACAGAACCAATATAGGTGCCTATGGAAATACAAACCAGGCGTCCATGAGTCCATATATGGAAGATGTGCCGGATGTTGTGGGTGAAAAGCAGGAGATAAGCCATAAGGTCAGACACTTGTTGGCGTATAGTCATAAAGGGCAGATCGGTGATACTGATCAGATTAGGCTGGCGGATACTGATGTTACCTTAATCTTGGATCAGACTGTCTTTGAGCTTCCCGAAAATACCGATACTGCCAGCCGTATCAATGTAGCGGAAATCGAGGTTAATGGCGAAGCTTTGGTCACTTACGACTTGAGTCTCGTCGGTGACGATGCGACATTGTTTGAGATTGATCCTGCGTCTGTCGATGGTTCCGGCTTTGTAATATTGTACCTCAAGGCCGGAGCAGTTCTGGATTTCGAGACGAATCCTGTTCTGGATGTAACGGTCAATGTCGATGATCCTGATCCGGGACTCAGCCCGGATGACACGGTGGATTTATCGATTACAATAACAAATGTGAACGAGGCGCCGACAGTAACTTTGATCAACACAATCACAGCTTTACCTGAAAACACCGACACAACCCATCCGATCAAGGTCGCTGATATCGTTGTAACAGACGATGGTCTCGGCAGCAACGTCCTGAGCCTCTCAGGAGCCGATGCTTCGCTGTTCCATATCGATGGTACCGAGCTTTTCCTGAATGCAGGAGTCTCTCTCAATCTCGGAGTCGATCTTGAAGTGTATCTAAGTGATCCATCTTGTGCAGCTTATTGGCAATTTGAAGAAGGCGCATTAGGTTCCGACAGTGTCGGCACGAACCATCTTGGTGTATATGGGGCCCAGGCCAATACCAGTGACTTCATAGAAGGCGAGGCATCGGCCGAATTTTCAGGAACTGCTGATAGGTTCATGTGTTCTGACAGCGACCTGGATCCGGGCTTCCCAATGAAAAGTGACGGCATAAACAAGGACATTACCACGATTCAGTGGATCAAATTCACTGAATTAGGGCCCACCGTCAACATGTTATGGGCGAAGTATAAAGATGGAAATGTTGTGTACAGATTATTAGCTTATCCTGATGGAGGGATACGAATATCCTCAGGGTACGAGGGCGGGTTTATAAATCAAGAGCACGACTGGTTTGGGGGGCTCGTACAGGCAGATAGATGGTATTTTATAGCTTCGACATATCAGCATACTGATCGTTCTTATCGAGTACAAATTTACGATTATACCGCAGATGATTTTCTCGATGATGATTTGACCGGCAATTTCGATCATGATATCGATGTAGGGAATCCGGGCGATGGATATTTTATTCTCAGTTACGCTTCACCAACCTTATCTTTTAAGGGATTAATGGATGCCTGTATTGTTTTCAATCGTGCTCTTTCGGTGCAAGAGCTTGAGGATATCAGGCTGGGTATGTTCGGTGAAGGTGTAGGCAATACTTCTCTGGAAGTAACAGTTCAAGTGGATGATGCGACGGTTGGCGGC
>Ga0180438_10005210_pt1 | contig 18222 bp, 15 predicted proteins | sample SS_ome_12_FD_132455 | JGI IMG/M metagenome (GOLD analysis project Ga0180438, IMG submission 132455) | Hypersaline lake sediment archaeal communities from the Salton Sea, California, USA - SS_3_D_2 metaG | ecosystem: Environmental > Aquatic > Non-marine Saline and Alkaline > Hypersaline >...
ATTGCGTGTTTGCTTTTTCCGCTACGAAATCTACTTCGCAGTGGGCCTCTGCAAATCTGTAATAAGGATACCAAACTTCGATAGTCTGATACATCGGTGCGACCATTATGGCTATTTTCCGGTCGGCCATATTTGCAATCCTTTCAGGTGGCTGCGTTTAGCTGGATAAACTCCCTGACTTGCGGCTTTATGTATATGTTATCAGTATTGACGAGCTTTGCCACTGCTTTTGCGGCAAGAGGAGCGGTTTTTGTTGTTGGTGCCTGTGTATCAAGGAAGAATAGATAGCGGCCTTTGACAGAGCAAAGCCCCCCGCCGCTGCCCTGCAGAGGCTCTTTTCGAATCTCGATATTCTTTTGTTCCAGCAGTGACAACAACTCGTATAAGATATTCTGGTTGTCCATTAAATTGGTTTTTAAGGAAAATCGGTGCAAAAGTCGATATAAAACTTGTAATCGTCAGTTTCGCGGTAGATAATGTACCCTTCAGGGTAAAATTTCCGCCCGCTACGACGGGCGAATCGCGGCGAGCGAGTAAGATTGTAAATGTTTATTCCAAAGTTAGTTACCCGCGAGCTAACGAGAAATTTCAATCGTGAGCACTATAAAGAGTAGTGTTTTTTATCATTGTGTTAATTTTATAGAAGATTAATGGAATTAACAAGTATTATTGAGAAACGGCGCAGCTTACACAGGGAGCTTGTGAATCAGCAGGAGCAGAACGATGAGCTCAAGAGTCAGCTTGGGCATTTGCAGGCTCTTGCGAACATCGGGACGACGACGTGTATGATTGCCCATGAGATAAATAATCTGCTTACTCCCTTGTCGAATTACGCTGCTATGGCTTTGCAGGACCGGAAGGATGCGGAACTTACCGAGAAGGCTCTGGTCAAGTCGGCCCGGAACGGTGAGCGGATTAGAAAGATAATGGACAGCCTGTTGGCGGTTGCGAACGGTCAGTGCAATCAGAAGGAACAATGTGAGTTGGCAGGATTGGTCGATGAGGTATTTGGCAGCCTGGGTAGGGATTTTAATAAGGATGGTATCAGGGTCGAAGCCCGGATACCAGAGGGATTGAAGGTATTTGCGGTCCCTGTTCAGCTTCAGCAGGTTCTTATGAACCTGATTCTTAATTCCCGCGATGCGATGATGCTGGAACGAGGTGGAGTATTGACTATCGAAGCTGGGCGAGCCGGTGATTTTGTCAAGATACTGGTTCGTGATACCGGCTGCGGGATTAATAGTCGGGATATTGACAGGATATTCGAGCCGTTTTTTACGACGAAAAAAGGAGACGGCTGGAGGCAGGGTTCCGGAACCGGTCTTGGTCTTGCGTTTTGCAGAACGGTGGTAGAGTCTCACAAAGGGGAGCTTTCGGTAAAATCGGAGCCTGGGCACGGCACGGAATTCGAGATAAAGCTGCCCAATAATGTTAAATCCTGAATCCAAATCTCTATTCGCCTCCGTCGGACTAAACAATCTCTAAATCCTAAAGTTACGCCGTAGTATTAAAGTGGTACTGTTGGTGACAAATATTTGGCACATATTTTTAATGGGGGTTTTGCTGGTATTTTCGGCGTTTTTTTCCGGCGTTGAAACAGCTTTTTTCAGTCTGTCCCGCAGGCAAATCGACAGCTTGTCAAAATCGACACACAGGCTGCATAAACTCACCGGCAGTCTGGTGGAACGACCAAGCAGCTTATTGAGTTGTCTTCTATTCGGGAATATGGCGGTGAACGTTTTGTATTTTGCTCTCAGCAGCGTCCTTGCGCTGAAACTGGAGGTGGAAGTTGGAGTCAAAGGTGCTGCGGCCGGCGGGCTTTGCGCGTTTGCTTTGCTGGTGCTTTTTGGTGAGATACTACCCAAGACTCTGGCCTACGGGAATTCATTTTCCCTGAGTGTACTGGCCAGTCTTCCTGTGTATGTATTCTATAAGGTATTCAGGCCGATTTTGTTTGTTTTTCGTTTTGCTATTATAGAGCCGTCACTGCGGTTAACACTGGGGCCTGTAAGGGCATCGAAACCGATTTCAACGAGCGAATTCAAGCTGCTGGTAGAGCAGGTCGGGAAAGGCGGTTTTATCACGGCCCAGGAGAATAAGCTTTTGACAGAGGTGGCTGATATCGGCTTTTTAAAGGTGCGCGACTGTATGTGTCCGCGAGTGGATATGATTGCCGCCCCGGTGACAAGCAGCAGCAGGACGGTGAGCGATATGATGCTCGGCAATAATATCACGAAGCTGCCGGTTTATGCCGGAGAGATTGACAATATACTGGGTCTTGTTTATTTGCGTGATGTAATATTGAGGTCCGGCGAGCCTTTGTCGAGGTTAGTTAGGCGTGCGAATTTTGTGCCGGAGCAAAAAGCGGCAGATTCACTTCTGGAGTTTTTTCGCCGCAGTCGCAGCGACATTGCGATAGTGGTCGATGAATACGGAGGAATTGCCGGTTCGGTACGCCTGGAAGATTTAGCGGCGGAGGTTTTTGGCCCTATTGAGCAAAACGATGAGACAGAGGCAGTTGAGCAGACCGGGCCTTTTGAATTTCGCATATCGGGGAATTTGAGTCTGCACGAATGGGCGGGGGTTTTCGATATCAGTCCTGAGCAAAGCGGTATAACTACGATAGGCGGAATGGTAACCGCCCTTCTGGGTAAGATTCCAAAGGAAGGCGACGTAGCGAGGATGGGCAATCTTTCCTTTTTAGTGGAGAAGGTTCACAAACACAGGATTACGACATTGCGGTTGAAGTTCGAGCCGATATCAAAAGATGATTAATACAGTATTATTGACATTGCTGGTTATTGTGGTGGTGGTTTTTTCAGCGGTATTTGCCGGTGCTGAGACGGGATTTTACCGTTTGAGCAATCTGCGTTTGCGTCTTGGGGCAGAAAGAAGGCGTTTTTTGCATTTGATACTGGCTGAGAGTATGCGTGACAGTGAAGGGCTGCTTTTAACGATACTTATCGGTAATAATCTGACACATTATGTGACGGCGAGCTTTTTTACAATTATTTTTTTGAGGCTGGTTAACACAGAGCACGCGGCGGAACTCTTTGCGACGGCGGCTGCGACGCCGATTCTGTTTGTTTTCGGAGAGATGATACCGAAGAATATTTTTTATTATCGCAGTGACAGCCTGATGCCGTATGTATCTCCGATTCTGCTGGCTTTGCAGAAGGCGTTCAGGTGGTGCGGTATAGCCGGTCTTCTTCGGCTTTTTTCGATAGGAGTAGGACGGCTGTGCGGTTCCTGGACGCTTTCTCGGCAGGGAGTAACGCCGGTGTATTCATCCCATATAGATGCGATAGTCCGGGAGACCCAGGAGGAGGCCTTTTTGAGTCCGGTACAGACAGGGATTATCAAGCGTCTGACAAAGATTTCAACTGTGAATATCCGGTATGTGATGACGCCGATGAGCAGGGTCGAGGCGGTGGAGTTGAATACAAATAAGTCGGAGTTGACAGAGATTCTAAAACATACTCAGCATACACGGCTGCCGGTTTATGATGGTGGGCCGCTGCGGGTGATTGGTTTTATCAACATATACGAGTGTCTCAGTTGCGGCGAAGATTTCAGGGACTTGCGACGATTCTTGCATACAATAATGGAGCTTGGTCCCCGGACTTTGATTTGTGAGGCTATGAACACTATGCGTGATGAATCACAAAAAATAGTTCTGGTGACGCACCGAGGCAGCCGGACAGGCCGCAGGTTTCTTGGAATAGTAACGATGAAGGACCTGGTGGAGGAAGTGCTGGGCGAGCTGGCCGAATGGTAAAATCGGCAAAATTATGCGTTTCATTTGCTATGGCTGTATTCGTCTATTATCGCCTTTGCGATATCGTTTATTGCAGAGCGGGTCTTTCCGTTTGCGTTGTTGGCCAGGATTGAAAAGATGTAATCCCCCCTGTCGGTAATACACAGGCCGGAGAAAGACTTTACGCCGGCGATATAGCCGGTTTTTCCGAGAATTTTTCCGCGGTATCTTTTGTCGTTAAAAAACTTTTCGATTGTTCCGTCAATGCCGCCTTTTGCCAGGGAGCGTTTGTATTTTTGCCAGTGTCGAGATTTATAGACGCTCGTCAGGGTGGTTGTCAGGGCATAAGCCGATAGTCTGTTTTGTCGGCTGAGGCCGCTTGCGTCGTCAATGTAGAATTCGCTTTTGTTTACGCCTATACCGATAAGGTAATCTGTAATAACATTTCGCGCTTTTTGCCAGGAGCCGGGCGGGCTTTTTGTCTTTGCCGCGATAGTTTTGGTGAGTGCTTCGGCGGCAAGCGACAGGCTGTCTTTGTTGCAGCGTGCGAGTACAGTGTCAAGACCTGTTGTGTATTCGCAAACCTGTTGGAAATTGCAATCCGAAGGTGGTTTTTGAACGAGCAATTGTCCTTCAGCAGGTATATTCGCTTCGATAAGTTTTTCTGCAAGGATGTATCCGAACAGAGCGGCGGGTCTCTGGATGGCGACCTTGAATGGGCCGGTCCGTTTCTTACAGCGTCCTTTTACGACGAGGTGGTTCAGTTTTCCGCCGATGCGATAAGCACCGACGGCTGAGCCGACATTGGTATTAACTTTTACCTCGTTTTTTATTTGAATAAAATCTGTGTCGGGCTGAATGTGCACTACCGCCCTGCCGTTCAGGTTTTCAACGGTCATTTCTATGCAGTTGGTATTGTAATTAAGACCGCTGACTTCGCATGCGTACCACTTGTTGAGTTGGTCGGCAGGCCAGTTGGGATGTACTCGCCGGTCGTCGAAGATTGAGGTGTCAATGATGATATCTTTGATGCGTGTAACACCGGCGAGTTTCAGATTTTTGATAATGTCGTCGAATAACCAGCCATCCGTATGGACGGCTGGCAAGTTTGGCGGCCGCAGGTGCGCGGTATCGGTGATGGGGTCCGCCAGGAGAGGGTCCCCGTCGCCGATTACGACAACCGAATCGCTGCACAGCCCGATACTGGTTTTGTAGGCGAAATCCGGGCCGAGAAGTTCGAGGGCTGCGGCGGTTATAATAATCTTCATATTAGAGGCAGGCAGCACAGCTTCGTGTGCATTGTGCTCATAGATAGTAGTGGATGTTTCAGGCTCAGCTATGTGTATTGAGAAATGGGTTTTTTCCTGTGAGTTTCTTGTAATTATAGAGTTTATTTTCGCGGTAAGCTCCGCGGAGGCGGGGCTGAGCAGCAGTGTGCATATAAATAATGGCAGAAGTATTTTTTTGATATTGGGCTTCATAGATTTTGCCATTATTCACAGAAGATAAAATAAATCAAGTGGCATTATAGTGTTCATAGTTGGAATTTCCCTTTTGTTCGTGGGCAATTACCTTTAGAACAAGCAGTTATAATTCTACACGCGGGAATTTATCATCCTGAAGGGTGTAAAACAAGCGTGTGTCGCGGATTAAAAACTTTGATATTTTACAGGTTGTTTTTTAAGCTCAGCGATGGTGGGCAGCAACTGGAAGGAAGTTATGTTTTCTGTACGGCAGAAGTCTCGTATCCGGCGGCGGATTTGGCTGATATTTTTATCGTGCATCATTGCATATAGATTGTACGGCCAGCCTGGGAAAGTTTCTCTTTCATAGCAGTGCGTGACAGTCGGCAGGCAGGCGAGCTCAGCAGCGGTTTTTACCAATTCTTGTTTGTCTATTGAGCAGACCAAAAGCACGTTAGCAGTAAAACCAAGACGGCGGTGGTCGAGTATGGCGGCTATCCTGCGGATGACACCCTTTTGCTTCAACTGGTTCAGGACGGTGAGGATTTTTTGTTCACTGAAAGTCGTATCCGAGAGCAATGCAAACGGGCTTGCAGAGATTGCGATGTTGTAAGTCAGCTTTTCCAGTATTGTTTTTTCATTTTTTGTTAATCGTGCAGTCTTTGTCAGAGGTAGTTTCGGGGCAGTCTGCGATGGGGTTCGCTGTCTGCTGTCGGTGTTGAAAGTGACATTAAGCTTGAAAATTCGTCCAGCGGGCAGGTTGTGAAAGGTGGTTTGGAAACGGCTTGCGAGGTTTTTGAGTATTTGCCGAACTTTTTGCATATTTACACATGTCAGAGTGAACCACAGGTTGTAATGATGGCCGCGCAGGTAGTTGTGTGTGACACCCGGCAACTGATTGACGGTGTCGATGACTTCATCGAGAATTTCTGCTTCGATATGAGCGGCGACAAGGGTGGTAGTTCTTCCGAGGCTGCGCTGGTTTATGACAGGCCCTATGCGCCGAATCAGGCCGGTCTTGAGCAGGTGATTCGTCTGGCTGATAACTGTTTCCGCAGAAGTATTCAGTCTCTGTGCGATTTCGGCAAATGGGTCACTGCAGAGCGGTAAGTCCTGCTGGAGTATATCGCAGAGCTGTTTTTGTAAATCGGTCAGGTGGAGCATTCGGCCCCTTCCGGTTCATATCGGCAGATAGGGTCAGCGGCGAGATAGTCGCCGGTGAGGTGGTATGCCCTTGCCCGGCAGCCGCCGCACATCATGATGTATCGACAGGATTTGCATTTTCCAATGAAGTTTTCGCTGCGGTCTCGAATCTTAATCAGAAAAGGTGAATTGTTCCAGATGTCGGCGAAATTAAAATTGTTTTCGATTAGATTACCGGCGGAGATATCGAGGAAGCCGCAGGTCTGAACATTGCCGTCTGCGTTTACAAAGCCGAAGGTTGAGCCCCCCATACAACCGGAGATATTTTTTAATTGCTCCTTCTGGCCTCTCTGGTGAGCAATCCTTGCGAATTGCGGGCCGCAGGTCACGCGAACGTCAATACCGCCTTCGAGCTTGATAGTCAGCAGGTCGTCCAGCATTTTTTCGTACTGTTCGGGTTCGAGAAGGATGTCTTTGATTTGTCTGCCGCGGCCGGTCGGTACGAGTATAAATGGATTGAAGCAGGCGGCGCCGAGTTCGCAGCTCAACTCGTAGATGTCCCTGATTTGTCCGAGATTGTCTTTGGTTATGGTGGTGTTTATCTGGAAGCGGATGCCGGAGCGGCGGGCGAGATTTGCAGCGTTGACTGCATAGTCGAAGGCGCCCTTTGTGCCGCGAAAACTATCGTGTGTGTCAGAATCACGGCCATCGAGAGATAAAGAAACGGCAAGCAGGCCTGTTTGTTTCAATGTTTTTATGGATTCGGTGTTTACTGGATATCCGCAGGTAGCCATCACCGGTCTTAGGCCGAGGTTGCGGCTGTATTGAATAAGATGATAGATGTCGCGGCGCTCCATCGGCTCACCGCCGGTAAAAATCAGGATGCATTTGTTATAGTCGGCAATTGATTCGATGATTTTTTCGCACTGAGCAGTTGACATCTGCCGGGTAGTTGAATCGCTGGCGTTTGCCCTGCAGTGGCGGCAGTTGAATCGGCAGCGAGCTGTAACCTCGAAGGCTATAAGCCGGGGTTTTGGTTCCTGCTGATTTTGTGATTGCGGCTTTGGATTTTGCATTTGTTCTTATGATTTTCCACGCAGCAGTTGTGCGGCTCTTTCGGCGAAGTAGGTGATTATAATATTGGCGCCGGCCCTTTTGATAGACAACAGGGTCTCCATCATTGCGGTATCGAGGTCGAAAACTTGTTGCTTTGCGGCGAGGTTCAGCATCATATATTCACCGCTGACGTTATAAGCGGCGATGGGACAACTGAAACGCTCTCTTGCACGGCTGATGACATCGAGGTAGGCAAGTGCGGGTTTAACCATAACGATGTCGGCCCCTTCCTCGATATCAAGCTGTATTTCTGTAAGGGCCTGGTCGGCGTTCGGAGGGTCCATCTGGTAAGTGGTGCGGTCGCCGAATGTCGGGGCCGAGCCGGCGACGTCTCTGAACGGGCCGTAGAAGCAGGAGGCGTATTTTGCAGAGTAAGCCATAATTGCGATATCCTGAAAATCATTTTCATCGAGAGCTTCGCGGATATATGCGACGCGTCCGTCCATCATATCGGAGGGAGCGATTATGTCGGCGCCGGCTTTTGCGTGGGACAAAGCTGCCTTGGCGAGGGCGCGGCAGGTCTCGTCGTTGTCGATTTTTTTATCTTTTACAATACCGCAGTGGCCGGTGGTTGTGTATGCACACAAACACAAGTCGGTGGCAACAAGAAGCTCGCCGACATTGTTTTTGATTTCGCGTACCGCCTGCTGAAGTGGTGCGTCTTCGGCGAAGGCATCTGAGCCGGCCGCGTCTTTTTCCCTGGCCTGTGAAAAAAGCAGCACTGCCGGGATACCAAGCTGAGCTATTTGTTTTGCTTTTTGAGCGGCTTTGTCCGGTGAGTAGTAGAAACAATTGGTCATAGAAGGTACTGGTTTTTGTATCTGCCGGCCGGGGCAGATAAAAAGCGGACAAACCAGGTCGTCCACAGCCAGTGTTGTCTCCCGGACGAGTCGGAGCATTGTCTTATTACGGCGCAGCCTTCGCATTCTGGTTTCCGGGAAGCTCATAATAAAATCTCCTGGTTAGTAATTTGCGGTTTATGTAAGATTTCTTCGTCGGTTAGATAACAGGGAGGTTCGTTGAGCCAGTTTTCCGAGTTAGGGTTTTTTGTCAAGAACCTGTAGTTTCCTTTACACAGACTGAAAAAACGGCATTGCCGGCAACGACGGTGCACAAATGTGTCTTTATGCAGCAGGTTGTACATTACGGGGTCGCTGGTGGTTTTCCGGATTTTCCGAAAGCTATTTTGTTTTATACTACCGAGCGAATAGTTAGTCCAGAACTGGTCGGGATAGACATTTCCATCGTGTCCGACGGCGATGATTTTTTCACCGATTCTGTTTCCACCGTTTGCTGTCAGTAGTTTGCGGGTCTGTTCGAGAGTTTTGGTTTTTGCCGGGTTCTCGCGGGCGGTTTTTTCGAGCTTCAAAAGAAGGTACGGCCCGTCGGCGTGGTTGCCGACAGTAAGCACTTCATCCAACAGGTTCTGGTCGGTGTATTTTTTTGTTTCTGTAATAATTGTATCTACAATACGTCGGCTCTGTGCGGCGGAAGGTCTGCGGTCGATTAACTGTTTTGCTCTGCCTGCGCCGATTAGGTGATAGAAGCATATTCTTCGTGTGCCGAGAGAGACGGCAAGTTCGAAAATAAAAGTGATATGCCGGCTGTTTTCGGTGGTAATGGTAAATCGCAGACCCGTTTTGATTCCCTGGTTTCGGCAATTTTCCAGGCCGGCCAAAGCGGCTTTGTGGCTTCCGGCACATCGGCGAAAATCGTCGTGGAAACCCTCTGGACCGTCAATAGATATACCTGCGTAGCTGACGTTTGCATCGGTGAGTTTTTTTGCAATCTCCGGGGTTATGAGTGTCCCATTGGTCGAGATAGCGGTGGTCAGATTAAGATAACAGGCGTATTCTAACAACTGGAATATGTCTTTTCGCAGTAACGGCTCACCGCCGCTGAATAAAACTACCGGAACTCTTTCGGCTTTGAGCTGGCCGAGAAGGTCTTTCGCCTGCTGCGTGGTGAGGGTGGCATCGGAGGCAGCTTTTTCAGAAAAGCTGTAGCAATGGCGGCAGCCAAGGTTGCATTCAGGTGTGCAGTTATAGACGACAACCGGACCGATAGAGTCATCGTTGCTGTATCTAAGCTGGTCGGAGTGGCCTGGGGCCCCGCAATATAGTTTCGATACGTTTATCATAATTCGGCATCTTTTATGGTTTGCAGCAAGCCGTCAATTGTATGGGTTTTGGCTGTCAGGTCAGGTTTGACCGCGAGCTTTTCAAGAGCCGATGCGGTTACCGGGCCGATGCAGGCTATTTTTGCATCGCACTTTTCGACAAGCCCGACAGGGATTTGTGCAAAAAAATATTCGACCGATTTAGGGCTTGCAAAAGTAATATAATGGATTTGGTTCTGCTTAATTTGTTCTATAAGTTTTTCCGCTTCGTTTTTTTCAGCCTCAAGTGTATAAACATCGACATTTGTAACAACGGCATCGGCTTGTCCGAGCAGTTTTGTCAGAGTTTCTGAAGCGACCTGTGAACGCAGCAGCAGAATCTTTTTACTGCTCAGATTATATGTTTCTATCAACTCTGCGGCGAGTCTTTCGGTGGTGAAAGTTGCGGGGATAAAATCGGCTTTGATGCCGAATTCGGCCAGGACGCCGGCGGTCTCTGTTCCAACTGCGGCGACTTTTGCAGCGGCAAATATGCGGGCGTCTTTTTTGAGCCGACACAGACCATCGAAAAATAACCGGACGCCGTTCGGGCTTGTAAAGATTATCCAGTCGTATTGTTTTATCTCCGTAAGAGCCCGGAGAAAATGGTTGGTCCGTGTGAGAGGTTTGATTTTTATCGCAGGGTAAACAACAGGGTTGGCGGCTTCGGCAAAAAGTTTAGCGGTGAATTCATTGTTGCCGCGGACGTCGCGTGTAATAACGATATTTTTTCCGAATAAGGATTTTTTCATAAACCAGTTAAAATTTTCCCTTTCAGCGGCAGCGGGTCCGATTATCAAAATGGCAGGCGGCTGAATGTTTTTATCGCGGCACTTTTCGGCGATTTTTTCGACAGGGGCATTGACAATTTTCTGTGTTGGGCAGGCGGCATTGGCGACGACAGCGGCAGGAGTATCTGGTTGCAGGCCGTTACTGAGCAACTCGCTTGTAATTGCTTCGAGGTTTTTCACCGGCATATAAAAGACCATTGTTCCGGCGAACTGTGCGAGCCAGTACCAGTCGATTGAACTGACTTTTTTATCCTGAGCCTCCCGGCCGGTCACAAAAACGACCTGTGAGCTGTAACTTCTATCGGTGAGCAATATGCCGGAGTAAGCGGCGGCTGCGATGCCGGCGGTGATTCCGGGAACGATTTCGAAGTCAAGCCCCGCCTCCGCGAGCAGAGCGGCTTCCTGATACCCCCTGCCGAATACACAGGGGTCGCCGCCCTTGAGTCTTACGATTGTTTTGTTTTCGGATGCCTTTTCGAGGAGGAGCCGGTTAATCTGCTGCTGGGTAAATGAGCCTGCACCTTTTCTTTTGGGAACGTGGATTATTTCGGCGTCCGGAGGTGCGTATTGCAGCAGAGCGGGGTTGACAAGTTTGTCGCAGATGATGCAGTCGGCGCTTCTCAGCAGCTCGGCGCCTCGGACTGTAATCAGGGCAGGGTCGCCAGGGCCGGCACCTACCAGATAGACTTTTGGTTTTTGCAGCTTTTTCATTTTTCGAGTGATTTTAAGATTCTATCACCACCCTCTTCGAGCAATTGTCCTGCGAGAGTCTTTGATATCCGGAGACTGTTTTCAAGGGGGCCTTTGATTTGTTCTTTTATGAACGTTTCACCGTTCGGACTTGCGACAAACGCTGTAATTACAATATCCGATTTATCGATAGCGGCAAAAGCCCCGATGGGGGCGTGGCAGCCCGCCTGTGTTACCGAAAGGATATTTCGTTCGCTGCGGCAGGTGATGCGGTAGTCTTTGTTGTCGATTGAGTTAACAAGCTCCGTTGTGGATTTGTCGTTCTTGCGGGTCTGGACTGCGATAGCGCCCTGGGCTGGTGCCGGGATGAATTCGAAGGGGTCAAAGGTAACGGAGATTTTTTCGGCAAGTTTCAATCTTTCCAGCCCTGCCCGTGCCAGGATTATAGCGTCGAATTTTCCCTGCTCAAGCTTTTCCAGGCGTGTGGTTACATTGCCGCGGATTGGCAGAGGCATCAAGTCCGGGCGCAATTTTTTTAGTTGAACCACCCTTCTGAGGCTCGAAGTACCGATTTTTGCTTTTTGCGGCAGGCCGGCGAGGGAGTTGTTATTGTTATAAGTTCCGGCCATTATCAGGCAGTCTTCGGGGTAATCCCTCGCACAAACGGCAGATACTGTAAGTTCCGGAGGATATTCAACGGGCAGGTCTTTGAAGGAATGTATGGCCAGGTCAGCTTTGCCTGCGATGACGGCATCCTGGACGGCGGAGGAGAAAAATCCGGCTGATTCAAGGGTCCATAAAGCAGTTTTGCGGTCCCGGTCTCCGGCGGTGGTAATTTGCTTTATGTGAAATTCGAGATGCCGATAACGGCGCCTTAATCCGGATATTACTATTCGGGTCTGGGCAAGTGCTAATTTGCCGCCTCGGGTTGCCACAGTAAGAGTTCTATTTTTCGTTATCGTCATCTTTAAAAAACATCTTATTTATGAGTTCGGCGGCGTCCAATTGGTGAAGGTGTGGCTGGTTTTGTTTGCCGTTTTTCAAAAAACAAATCGGGTAATGCAGTATTTTGGCGGCGAGCGACTCGGCAAACCGATTCAGCTTGCCGCGGTCTTCGTCGGAGAAATCTTTTGCGTATCGCTGAGTCTCGTTACGGGCAAGCTCGAGAGCTTTGCTGCGCAGCCGGGCTATTACAGGCACCACGTCCAGTGAATCGTACCAGTTGAAAAACTTCTCAGTAAAATCATCAACAATTTGTTTTGCACCGGGAACATGACTGATTTTTTTGCGGGTGTTGGCCTGGATTTTCCGCTGCAGGTCATCTATGTTGTATAAACAGACACATTCGAAGTTTGCCACTGCAGGGTCAACGTCACGGGGGACGGCGATATCTATAATGAGCAGCGGCTTTTTTCTCGAAGCCAGCGATTGTTGTGCCATCGGGTATGTAATTAGCTGCCGCCGGGAGGAAGTTGACGATATAACCAGGTCAGCGCGGGACAGCTCTTCCGGGATTTTGTCGAGCCCAACCGCCCTGCCGTTTTCAAACAGGCGGGATATTTTTTCCGCTTTTTGCCTGTTACGGTTCGCAACAACTAATCTGGCGGGCGGAGATTTGATAAAATTTTCTGCGATGAGGCAGGCGTTATCTCCGGCGCCGATAATGACAACATAGGTGTTTGAAAGATGTATTTTTCCTGCGGCGAGCCTGACAGCCGTCGATGCAACGGAGCTTTCGCCCAGAGAAATACCAGTCTCTGTCCGTACAGCTTTGCCCACACGAAAGGCCTGATGAAAGAGCCGGTGAAAAATAAATTTGCTCATCGCAGAGTCAACAGATTCGCTGTAAGCATCTTTCAACTGAGCGAGTATCTGGTCCTCGCCGAGGGCCTGTGAATCGAGACCTGCCGCAACCTTGAAGAGATGCCTGATAACTTCACGGCCGGTAATCCGAAAGCTGTAGTTATTCCAGGTCTCATCGCCCTTGCCAATTGTGCTCTTAATGGCATCGGAGCAGAATTTTCCGGTCTCGAAGTTGTTTTCGGCATAGAGGTAAAATTCGAGACGGTTGCAGGTCTGAAGGATTACCGCTTCGCCGATGTTTTGTTCGGATTGCATTTGCTCTAAGCAGGCTCGTTGCTGGTGCGGCGTTAGTGTAACGCCCTCACGCAGTTCAAGCGGGCAGTTGTGATAGCTTAAGCCGTTCAGGACAAATTTCATATTTACAGTGTACGTTGAAATAGAGATTATATCAAGGATTCGATGAACTGGACGCCCTTGACAGGGCTGTTTTTCGTGCGTATTATACAGCTCGGGCCGCCTCCGGCGGCTAAATATATCGGTAAATAATGTAAGGACAGTGTGAATGACACAGAACAAGAAGAATTATCGCAAAACGTTGAATTTACCGAAGACGAAATTTTCGATGAAAGCGAATCTGGTTCACAAAGAGCCGGAGCTTCGCAGGCAATGGGCGAAGAATAACATATACGCCGGAATTCGACATGCTCGTAAGGGTAAGCAGCTTTACATACTTCACGACGGGCCGCCTTATGCGAACGGCGATATTCATATGGGGCACGTTATCAATAAGGTGCTCAAAGATATCGTTATCAAGTACAAGACAATGAAGGGCTTCGATGCACCGTATGTGCCCGGATGGGACTGTCACGGCCTGCCTATCGAATCAAAAGTTGTCGGTGAAATCGGCACGAAAGCGTCTGAGATGAGCAAGCTGGGCATTCGCCGGCGTTGTATGAAATATGCGAGCAGGTATTTGAAGCTGCAAAGCAAACAGTTTCAGCAGTTAGGGATTTTCGGTGCATTCGAGGAGCCTTATCTTACCTTCAAGCCTCAGTATGAGGCGGGTGTTCTGGAGATTTTCGCTGAGCTTGTCGGCAAAGGGCTCGTGGATAAGCAGCTTAAGCCGATCCACTGGTGCCCGGCCTGTCAGACGGCACTGGCAGAGGCGGAGCTTGAATACGAGGACATCGAATCGCCGAGTATTTATGTTAACTTCGCAGTTGATGAGAGTTCAGCAAGGCGGCTGGCTGAGCTTGGCCTGGTGGAATCAGGCGATAAAGAAGGCAAAGTTTGCCTTATGATATGGACTACCACGCCGTGGACACTCGCCGCTAACCTGGCGGTGGCGGTCAACCCATCGCTGGAATACACAACGATAACTTATGACGATGACGGCGGCAGGGTTGTCTCGGTCGTGGCCAAAGAACGGGTTGAGGCGGTGATTTCGGAGGGAAAGCTCGAAGAAGGCAGTTACAAGGTAAGTCAGAAAACTGTAAGCGGAAATAAGCTGAAAGGGCTTAGCTATATCCATCCATTCGTAAATAAGAATCCGACAGACCGGGATGCTTACCGTATGATTACAGCGGGCTACATTACCACAGAAGACGGCAGCGGGCTCGTCCATATAGCGCCGGGCCACGGGGCAGAAGATTATTCTTCATCGCGGCAGCACAATCTTGCCGTTTATTCTCCTGTAGATGACAAAGGCAGATACGATGAGACTGTGCCGGAATGGCTCCGCGGCAAGAGTGTTCTGGAAGTTGACGGGCAGGTGGTTGCACATCTGGCCGACAAGGGAGTACTTTTCTCGGCCAGGCAGGTTTCGCACAGTTACCCGCACTGCTGGCGGAGTAAAACGCCGGTAATTTCCCGGGCTACCGAACAGTGGTTCGTTCGCGTGGATAAGAAGCTTTCAGAAACAGGCGAGAGCCTTCGCGATATGGCATTGCAGGAGGTGAAGAAGGTAGCCTGGGTACCGCAGTGGGGGCAAAAGCGGATAGAAGGGATGCTCGAGTCGAGGCCTGACTGGTGTATAAGCAGGCAGCGAAGCTGGGGGCTGCCGGTGCCGGCCTTTGTCAATTCACAGGGCGAGGCACTAATGACAAAACAGAGCGTTTTGGCGGTCTCGAAACATATCGGCAAAAAAGGTTCGGACAGTTGGTTCACGGATTCGCCGAGAGAGATACTTGGTGAGGATTTCGAACTGCCGGAAGGCTTTGTTTTCGAAGATCTTCAGAAAGAGGATAATATTCTCGACGTCTGGTTCGAGTCGGGATGCAGTTGGTATAACACAGCGACAAAAGCAGGCTGGCCGGTGCCGGTGGATTTGTATCTCGAAGGCTCGGACCAGCACCGTGGATGGTTCCAGTTATCGCTTTTGCCGGCGCTGGGCTCGGTTGGCAAGGCACCTTTCAAGAGTGTATTGACGCATGGTTTTACGGTAGATGAGAAAGGAAGAAAGCAGTCAAAGTCTCTCGGTAATTACGTAAATGCCCAGGTCGAAGTGAGTAAGTACGGGTCGGATATTCTGCGGCTTTGGGTCTCGAGTGTGAATTATCAGGCCGATATGAAATGTACGGACGAGCTGGTCGCCAGAACCAGGGAGGCATACAGGAAGATTCGTAATACCCTCCGCTATCTACTTGGTAACTGCAGCGATTTCGACAGCGGCAAAGATGCGGTTGCCTACCGGGATATGTTCGAGATAGATAAATGGGCGGTGCAGCAACTGCAAAAACTAATTGTCAAGGTGACAGAAGCCTACGAGAGCTTTGCCTTCCACAGAGTATTTTCGCTTATATATAACTTCTGCACCGTTGAGATGAGCAGTATCTATATGGATGTCCTGAAGGACAGACTGTACTGCGATATCTCGGACAGTCTTTCCCGTCGCAGCGCCCAGACGGCAATGCACAGGATACTGGATTCTTTGGTTAGAATGCTTGCCCCGATATTAGTGCATACAACTGAAGAGGCCTGGGCGGCGATGGGGCACAACAGCCAGATGAAAGACGGCTCCGACAGTGTCCACATTGCCGAGATGCCGAAGGTTGACAAGTCGATTGACTTGCAAAGTGCCGAACCGAAATGGCAGCGGTTAATGCAGTTGCGCGACAAAGTACTTTCTGAGCTTGAAAGACTCAGAAACAACCAGGAAATCAAAAGTAATCAGGAATCCCAGGTAGATATCTACAGCGATGACGATGAATTGATTTGCGTTGTCAAAGATTTTGGAACAGATGCTTTCGCATCTCTTTGTATTGTCAGCAGCGTAAGCCTGCACAACTATACAGATGAGATGCGCAAGGAAAATAAAGCCGATAACAGTGTGCCGGCTATATGTGTCGCCGCAAAAAGCAGTAATAAGAAATGCCAGCGATGCTGGAATTACTCACCGACTGTAGGTGCGGATAAGGATTATCCCGATTTATGCAGGCGGTGTGTGGACGTGGTTAAGAGATTGCAGTAACAGTAAGAGAAACTGGATTCTTTTGCGTGGTGGGTTACGATAGCGGAGCTTGCTTTAATTGTCTGGCGGCTTTTTCATAAACCTCTTCGACGGTGATAAGCTCGATGTTGTATGCCGGGTTTGAGCTTTTAACCTCAAGTCCCCTGCCGAAAGGCTCTCGTGCAGCTATTGATTGAGGCCTTTTGTATGGGCCTACTCTTGCCGGGTTTGATACTCCGAAGATTATGACCAAACCTACATTAGCGGCGGCGGCGATGTGTGCCGGGCCGGTGTCGTTAGCTATGACGAGCTTTGCATTTCTCATAAGGGCCGTCAACTGCAGAAGGTCTGTTTTTCCGGCGAGATTTACGACCGGTGCATCTGCGATTTCTACGAGGCGTTGTACGCTATTTATCTCAGCTTTTGTGCCGGTTGCGATGATATCTAACTTGAAATCCCGGTATATTTTCTCTGCCAGTGCAGCAAATTTTTCGGTGGGCCAGCATTTATTACGGTGCCTGGACATAGGTACGAATACGGCATAATTTCGGGCGTCAACACCGGACGCCGAAAGTAAGTTTTTGACATCCCTGTCGGCGTCCCTGTTGTTTGGAAGGGCAAATTCAACAGTGCTGATATCTGCACCGGCCTCCTGGGCGATTTTTAGGTAGTAATCGACGACATGTATGGATTCGGTGTTCTGGCTTACTTTATGGTTGTAGAAAAAGTGGGCGAACTCCCGCGCACCGGCCATTCCGAAGCTTTCTTTGGCCCCGGATAACAGTGACAAAGATGCGGTTCTAAAGAGGCCCTGAAGGTCTATCACAACGTCGAAGTTCTGTCGGCGAAGATGATTTATGAGCTGGAGCAGTGCAGCGACGGCCTTTGGATTGTACCAGGCCTTTGACAGTAACTTTCGCTTAAACAGGATAACCTCGTGTACAGATGGATGATTATTCAGTATCGGGGCAAAGTCATCTCTTATCAGCCAACTGATTTTAGCGTTGCCGAAGCCTTTTCTTAAAGCACCGGCGACAGGCAGAGCGTGGATTATATCGCCGAGTGAGCTTGGTTTGATGATGAGAATTTTTTTGTAGTCGGCTTTCACAAGGTTTATATTGTAAGTAAATTAAGCGTTAATACAATAGCCGAAAGGAGTTATTTTGCTATGGCTAAGCAGGGCAAATATGTTTATGACTGGCCGCGTCCTATGGTAACGGTCGATACGGTGGTATTTGGTCACTCCCGACACATCGGGACAAAGGTGCTTTTAATAAAGCGCGGCAAAAAACCGTACAAGGGGATGTGGGCGCTGCCGGGGGGCTTTGTTGAGCTCGACGAAGAGCTTGAAGCCGCGGCGGCGAGGGAGCTGGCAGAGGAAACCGGCCTGGTGGGTGTAAAGTTAAAGCAGCTTCACACTTTCGGTAAATGCGGAAGAGACCCTCGCGGCAGGCAGATTTCAGTTGTTTATACAGGTATTGTCGAAATTGGTTTGCAGAATGTGCAGGGCGGAGATGATGCCGATGCAGCGAGATGGTTCGAGATTGAAGATTTGCCGGCCGAGCTTGCCTTTGACCACAGCCGGATAATAGAGTTTGCTGTTAGTAAGATGCGTAGGTCGTAGCAGGTGAACAGCGACCGACACGAGTAATTGAGACATAGATTTTCAGAGGCCGTCAACAGGAGGATTTTTTGAGAAGCTTGTTGAACATTCGCAACTGCACGTCGATTGCGCCGAGCGCCCAGTCGATGTAATGAGGTTTGTGTGCGGGCTTGTTATGTGCTTCGTGCTCGAGGCCGGTCTGGATGGTGGTGAGGAACCTTTTTATGGTTTCGTGGTGGATTTCGGTTGG
>Ga0180438_10005211_pt1 | contig 18221 bp, 12 predicted proteins | sample SS_ome_12_FD_132455 | JGI IMG/M metagenome (GOLD analysis project Ga0180438, IMG submission 132455) | Hypersaline lake sediment archaeal communities from the Salton Sea, California, USA - SS_3_D_2 metaG | ecosystem: Environmental > Aquatic > Non-marine Saline and Alkaline > Hypersaline >...
ACCCTTGGCCTCGCGTCGCTTTTCTTCAATTAGACTTCTGAGGAACGCATAATTTCTGAGGAGTGCACGGGGCGGTGCTAGATAAGAATCTGAGGCCCAACTCAAGTAATGATTACTGAGGTTGATGCCCGGGATTTGGCTTTCGAAGACAAACTCAACCAAATCAGGACCGACCAGGACCGCATCAATTAACTTGAAATCGCCGGAAGTGACTAAAAAGGTGGAATAGTGCAGATCGCGAGTTTCGAGGCGAGTGGTCATAATCTTCCTCCTGATTGTAGTTGATATTTTTAACTAGCTGTCCAACGCTTATAGGACTACGATACCACGGCCAAAACCATTTGCACTGGCGAAACCAAAAATTTTGGGGAGTGAGTTTTGCCAAGAAATTAAGGCGGGAGTTAAGGACTGTTAGTGAGGTTTTTTCCGCGGGCTCAAGAGCTCTCTAATAGTGCTGTTAACTTCTATCTCGCTTTCTCCGATATGCTCAAGAAATCCTATGACAAAACGAGCAAAAGCCCCCTCTTGAGTTATGGGCGGTTTTCTATTGGTCAAATCTATGAAAGAGTAAGCGAGATTTTTTACAAGCAGCTGAAGGGCAATAGACTTAACGGGACGTCCCTCCTTTCGTTGGTCATATAGCCTGATTCTTTCAAGTGTACTATTTGCGTACCACTCTAATACGGCTATGCTATTTTTGAGTAATCCACTTATAGTTTCAGTTAAAATCGGGTATAGGCTTTCATCATGGTAATATTCCTCACGCACAAAATACCTAAATCTGTGAGTACGTTTTTCTATGCCCGCAATACATTTGTTCAAATTTGAGATGGAGCCTTGCATTTTCATAAGATCGCTCTTGATTTCATCTATATCAAGATGTCGCCATTCAAAATCATTAGATCCCCTTTCGAGTCTTTCCTTAGCAAGGAAATAATTGGCACTATAGTCATTAAACTGTTTGACGATTTCTTGGAGTGGCAGTTGATCGATTGGACCCTTTAGTTTTTTTAGCAATTTGTGTTCAGAAAGAATTGTCAGAACATCTTTTTCATTGAAATCTTTTGACATGACGCCCCCGAAGCGCCCCGGAGGGTTGGAGGGGAAAGCTACCCGGGAAGTAGCCTTTCGGCAGCGCTCGCCTATCCCCTCTTGGTAAACAGATTACATCTTCAAGTCCCCGGTGTCAATCTACTGACAACAAGGGCTTGTTTTGGCTTACACGGGCTTGCGGAAACCCGCTAAATACGGTAAATTAAGGGCGGTCAATCTACCCTGTTGAAATCCCAGGTGGAATGACATCGTGCTCGTCGAAAGCTTACGGGCCAAGGTGGTCAATTTTCAGGAGTAAGCATGGGAAAGGAATTGCTTTTGGAAATCGGAACCGAGGAGATTCCGGCGGGTTTTATCTCAAAGGCCCTCGGGGACATAGCCATCTCGATTCGGAGAGAACTCAAAGCCAACAGGATCGTCCACGGAGAGGTGAGGACGCTCGGGACACCACGAAGGCTCGTGTTAGTTGTCCAAGAGGTCGCCGACAAACAGGAGGACGTGGAGAGGGAAAAATTGGGCCCTCCCCTGCACACGGCCTTTGACGCCAAGGGAAAGCCAACCAAAGCGGCCATGGGGTTCGCCAAAGGACAGGGCTTGGGGGTAGCGGATCTGAAGGTCGTTGAACGAGGAAAGGGAGAATACCTCTGTGCCTTAAAAAAGGAGGAGGGGAAGTCATCATCATCCCTTCTGGTCGAGATCCTGCCGAGGGTAATCGGGTCCATTCCCTTTCCCAAATCGATGCGCTGGAGCACCGTTGAGATCCGGTTCGCCCGGCCCATTCATTGGATTCTGGCCGTATTCGACGGGGGGGTCATTCCCTTCAGCTTCGGGGGAATCGAAAGCGGAAATCGTTCCTATGGCCACCGCTTCATGAGCCCCCATGCATTTGAGGTCCGGGACTTCCAAACATATGAGATACAAATCAACAGTGCCTTTGTTGTTGTGGATCCCCAGGAGAGGAGAAAGATGATCGAGGAGGGGATCGCCAGAGTTGCACAGGAGGTCTCGGGAAAAGTCTTGAGCAATCAGGATCTTCTGGAGGAGGTTACCCATCTGGTGGAATATCCCACCGCTATCGTGGGGGCATTTGACAGGGAATTCCTGACCCTCCCCAGGGAGGTCGTAATAAACGCCATGGAGGAACACCAGAGGTATTTCCCCATAGTAGATGAGAGGGGAGACCTCATGCCCTATTTCGCCTGCGTATGCAATACCCGAACGCCGAATATGGAGACGGTGAAAAGGGGAAATGAAAGGGTTCTCAGGGCAAGGCTTTCGGATGCTCAATTCTTCTTCGAGGAGGATACGAAGGAACCCCTTGACCGGAAGGTCGAAGCCTTAAAGGGGGTAATTTTTCAGGCTCAATTGGGCACCTCATACGAGAAAGTTCTTCGTTTTAAGGAGTTGGCACTCTACCTTGCCGGAAAATTTCAACCTGACCTGCGGGAGAAGGTTGCGCGGGCCGCCATGCTCTGCAAAGCGGACCTCGTTACGGGCATGGTGGGAGAATTTCCCAACCTCCAGGGCGTTGTGGGGAGGGAGTACGCTTTGATTTCGGGGGAAGACGAGGAGGTGGCCAATGCTATCCTCGAGCACTATCTTCCCGCCTTTGCAGGTGACCGCTTGCCCTCCGGGCCCATTGGGGATTTTATCAGCATCGCAGACAAGGCCGATACCATTGTCGGGTGTTTCGGCATTGGATTGATACCAACGGGTGCAGGGGATCCCTTTGCGCTGAGACGGCAGGCACTGGGGATAATCCGTATCCTCATGGGCAAGGGATATTCCGTATCCCTCAGGGAGATCATCGGCAAGGACCTCGAGATGCTGGAGGAGAAGCTGACCGTATCCTCCGACGAGACCAGGAACGCCGTGACCGACTTCCTCAGATCCCGATTCCAAAACCTCCTCATATCCGAGGGTTACCCCTTCGACGTCGTTGAGGCGGCCATGAACGCCCATTTCGACGATCCCCTGGAATGTCGAGGTCGAATCGAGGCCATCACCCGATTGAAGACAGATGAGGAACTCCTGGCCCTGGCCACCTCCTTTAAACGGGTAACCCATATCGCCAAGGGTACCTCGCCAGCAGAAGTCAATGCCGCGCTCCTTCAAGACCCATCGGAGAAGGCCCTTTTTGAACGGTATCTCCAGGTGAAAGGGGAGGTCGAGAAAAACATAGGGGAGAAGGCTTACGAACGCGCCCTCACGGAGATGATGAAATTGAAAGGTCCCATCGACGATCTCTTCGATTCGGTTCTGATTATGGACGAGATAAGGGAAAAGAGGGAGAACCGGCTGGCCCTCCTGGGGAACATCACAGCCCTCTTCTTTCGGATCGCCGATTTTTCTAAACTGTTGACGGAATAGGAGCAGTGTAGGTAGCAATATCGAAGGGGTCGACCTCCCCCAGCGACTTTCTCGCCTCCTCCTTAATACGAGCTTGTGCGGCCGCCAATCGCGCTACGGGCACGCGATAACCGGAGCAGCTCACGTAATCGAGGCCGATATGGTGGCAGAACTCTACGCTCCTGGGCTGGCCGCCGTGTTCGCCACAGATGCCGACCTTCAGATCGGGCCTCGTCCGCCTTCCCCACTCCATGGTGATCTTCATGAGCCTCCCGACGCCCTTGACGTCCAATACTTCAAAGGGATTATCCTGGAGGATGTTTCGCTCATTATAGAGGGGGAGAAACTTACTTTCCGCATCCTCCCGGGAGAAGGAGAACGTGGCTTGAGTGAGATCGTTCGTCCCGAAGGAGAAGAACTCGGCGATTTCCGCCAGCCTGCCAGCCCTCATGCACGCCCTCACCACCTCAATCATTGTTCCGAACTTGAAGTGGATTTCTGTCTTGTGCGTCTTCTCCACCTCCCGTTTAATGTCTGCAAGACGGGAGCAGACCCATCTGAGCTCCTGAGAAGTGCAGACCTGAGGAACCATGATCTCGGGATAGACCTCAACCCCCTCCTCCACCAATTCCGCTGTGGCCTCCAGGACTGCCCGCATTTGCATCTCGTAGATTGCCGGATAGGTAATTCCCAGCCGCACCCCCCGATGCCCGAGCATGGGGTTGATCTCGGAGAGATCCTTGACCTTCTTCAGGATCATTTCCCTCTTCGCGATCAATTCCTCATAGAGGCCTTTGCTCTTGACCTCGGATAGCTTTTCCAAGATCTGTGCGATGGGGGATACGTATTTCCGCAACGTTGTTTCATGGGGCAGGATTGTATCCGGAATCTCTTCTATAGTCTTGAGGACGCGATGAAGCTCCCGCAGCCGTTCGATCTCCAAGGTCAGTTCCTCGACGGAGGGAAGAAATTCATGCAGTGGTGGGTCCAAAAGCCTGATGGTCACAGGAAGCCCCTCCATGGCCCTCAATATCTCCTTGAAGTCCGCCTTTTGCATGGGAAAGAGCTTCCGGATGGCCTTCATCCTCTCATCGTCGCTATCGGCAAGGATCATGTCGATAACGGTGGGGAGCCGATCCGCGGCGTTGAACATCCTCTCCGTTCGACAGAGCCCAATGCCCTCGGCCCCGAATTTTCGGGCCCTTGCGGCATCCTCGGGGGTATCGGCATTGGCCCTGACACCGAGGACTCTGATATCATCGGCCCACTCCAAAAGCGTTTCCAGGTTTTCATCGAATTCGGGTTCGACGGTGGGAACATGGCCCAGGTAGACGTTCCCCGTCGAGCCATCGATGGTGATGATCTGCCCCTCCGCAATCTTCTCCGTACCAAGGGTGGCCAATTTCTTCTTCACGTCGATGAAGAGGGCATCGCAGCCGACAACGCAGGACTTTCCCATGGCCCTTGCGACTACAGCCGCGTGGGACGTTTTCCCACCCCGGCTGGTGAGGATCCCCTTTGCCCTTATGAATCCGTGGACGTCTTCGGGCTTGGTCTCCTCCCTCACCAGGATGACATCCTCCCCGAGCCTTCCCCTCCTCTCCGCCTCATCCACATCGAAAATGGCTCGGCCAGTAGCCGCGCCCGGTGAGGCCCCAATGCCATGGGCTCCCGGCTCGACGCCAGCCTTGATGTCAATCCGTCGATGGAGGAGCTGCTCAAGTTCCTCCGGATCTACGCGAAGCAATCCCTGCTTCTTGCTGATAAGTCCCTCTCCCATCATCTCCCTGGAAGTCCTAACCTTGGCAGGGGCGGTCATCTTTCCATTGCGCGTCTGAAGGATATAGAGCTTGCCCTTCTCGACGGTGAACTCAAAGTCCTGGACCTCCTTGTGATGGGTCTCCAGGAGGTGCCGAACCCGTTCGAGCTCGTCATACATGGAGCGCATCTCATCCCTGAGCTCTTGAATAGGCTTAGGAGTCCTGATTCCCGCGACGACATCCTCTCCTTGCGCATTGGTGAGGTATTCGCCGTAAAAGGCGTTCTCCCCGGTGCTTGGATCACGGGTAAAGGCGACCCCCGTCGCCGAATCCGTCCCCATATTCCCAAATACCATGGTGCAGACGTTAACCGCAGTTCCATTGGCAATATCCGGTGTGATCTTGAACCTCTTCCGGTAATCGACGGCCCTCTTGCCCATCCACGACTTGAAGATGGCTTCAATGGCCAACTCCAGTTGTCTTCGTGGATTTTCCGGAAAATTATCTCGGGTATCTTTTCGAATAATTTTCTTATACTCACGGCAGATCTCGGCAAGGGCTTCCGCATCCAGGTCCGCATCGAACTCGGCTCCGCATTTCCTCTTCGTCTCCTTAAGGATCACATCGAAATACTGCTCATCCACGCCTAAGGCCACCTTCCCGAAGAGCTGGATGAATCGCCTGTAGGCGTCGTATGCAAACCGTTCGTCGCCCGTTCTCTCTGCCAAGCCCTTGACCGCATCGTCGTTCAATCCCAGGTTCAATACGGTATCCATCATCCCGGGCATGGACACAGCCGCCCCTGACCTCACGGAGACCAACAGGGGGTTCATGGGATCCCCGAACCCCTTCGCAGTCTTCCTCTCCAGATCCTTCAGGTTTGCCTCAACCTCATCCATGAGATCCTCGGGAAGCGCGTTCCCCCGTTCGTAGTAGCTCAAGCATGCCTCGGTGGATATGATAAACCCGGGGGGAACTGGGAGCCCCATTTGGGTCATCTCCGCCAGCCCGGCCCCCTTCCCTCCCAGACCCTTTCTATCCTTCGCATCAGCCTCATCAAAGGAAAAAACATACTTTTTAGGTCTCATTGCTGTTCTCCCAAAGCAAAAATCCAGTTAAATGGATAAGTTTAACACCGTTTTTCGAAAAATCAACCTATAGACCGCCGGAGTTTCCGAGGTTCTCTGAGAACGGGCTTATCGCTTCAGTGGTTTCTGGTCTGTTGGCCAAATTCCCTTTCGCTCATGAACAACGGTATCTCCTCGAAAATCAGGAGACTCCAATTGAACCGCAGCTCCCTTGATCTTCAACGTTCATGTCCTACGATGCTCCCTGAAAACGCGGAAGACCCTCCGTCCGACGTTCTTGACAAGACTGGAAAAACCCGATAGATTGCGTTAAGCTAATGGAATTCGACAAAAACTGAAGGGGATCGTATGGGGAGAGGGCCCTTTATCCTCTGGTTTGACGAAATAGGGATGGGAGATCTCCCAACGGTAGGGGGAAAGAACGCGTCCCTGGGAGAGATGCGAAGAGAGCTAACCCCTAAAGGGATAAACGTCCCCAATGGGTTCGCCATTACCGTGAATGCCTATCGATACCTCCTGGAAGAAGGGGCTGTTCGAGATTACCACTACCTCCTCAAGGGTGGAAGCGTGCGGGAGAGCATCCGCGAAATATTCTCCGATCTAGATGTCGACGACTTGGAGAACCTGTCTCAGAGGGCAAGCAAGGTCAGAAGGATCATTCAGAGCATAGAGTTTCCGCCGGATCTTAAGGATGACATTATCGCGGCCTATGAGAAGCTGTGCGAGCAATACGGAGAGGACGCCGATGTTGCCGTCAGATCGAGCGCCACCGCGGAGGACCTTCCCGATGCAAGCTTCGCGGGACAGCAGGAGACATTTCTCAATGTGAGGGGCGAGCATATCGTCTTGGCCTCATGCAGGAGGTGTTTTGCCTCACTGTTTACCAATCGAGCTCTCTCCTACCGCGAGCACAGGGGATATGATCATTTCTCTGTGGGGTTATCCATCGGGGTGCAGAAAATGGTGAGATCGGATCAGGCCTGCTCCGGGGTAATATTCACCCTCGATACCGAGTCCGGATTTAGGGACGTTGTGTATATCACGGGATCCTACGGCCTCGGCGAAAATATCGTTCAGGGCGTGGTGAGCCCGGATGAATTTTACGTGTTCAAACCCACCCTAAAAGGGGGTTACAAACCCATTATTCAGAAGACCTTTGGGCAAAAGGAAGTAAAATTGGTCTATTGGTTAGACGGGGAGAGCTCGACCAAGAACATTCCGACTTCTGCAGGGGAAAGGACCTCTTTCATATTAGATGACGATGAAATCGTTACATTGGCCAAATGGGCTGTGATCGTGGAGGAACACTACTCCGAGAAGGCGGGGAGGTATCGGCCCATGGATTTGGAATGGGCCAAGGACGGTATCACGGGCGAACTGTTCATACTCCAGGCCCGGCCTGAAACCGTAAAGTCCCAACAACCGCAAACCATTCTGAAAACGTATATGCTGAAGGAGAGGGGGAGAGTTCTCGTCGAAGGAAAGGGCGTTGGCGAAAAGATCGGGGCGGGCGTGGCTCATGTGCTCCCCAGCGTGCAGGACATCCACGAATTTAAGAAGAACGAGGTATTGGTGACCCAGATGACGGACCCCGACTGGGAACCCATCATGAAAATAGCCTCGGCCATCGTCACCGACCGTGGTGGAAGGACCTGCCATGCGGCCATCATCAGCAGGGAACTGGGTGTTCCCTGTATTGTGGGGACGGGGAAGGGGAGCCAAATAGTGAGAACCGGCAATCCCGTTACCGTCAGCTGTTCAGAAGGCGAGACGGGATATGTGTACGAGGGCCTCTTGCCGTTCACGGTTGAAAAGATTGACGTGGAACACCTCCCGAGGCCTAAGACCAAGATTATGATGAACGTGGGAAACCCCGATCAGGCCTTTTCCCTCTCGTTCATCCCCAATGATGGGATCGGATTGGCCCGCATGGAATTCATCTTCAGCAATTATATTCGCGTACACCCGTTGGCGCTTATTCATTTCGATCGCCTGAGGAGGAGAGCCGAACGCGAGCAAATCGAGGAGCTCACAACCGGCTACGCCGATAAGAAGGATTTCTTCGTGGATAAACTGGCCCAAGGGACTTCCAAGATCGCGGCGGCCTTTTACCCCAAGGACGTTATCGTCAGGATGAGCGATTTCAAGAGCAATGAGTATGCGAATCTCATCGGAGGTGAGGATTTCGAGCCCGTCGAGGACAATCCCATGATCGGCTTCAGGGGGGCTTCGCGGTATTACGACGAACAGTATCGGGAGGGATTTGCCCTGGAATGTCTGGCCATGAAAAGGGTGAGGGACGAGATGGGGTTGACCAATGTGAAGCTCATGGTGCCATTCATTCGCACCCTGGAGGAGGGGGAGAAAGTATTGGCAGAGATGGAGAAAAACGGCCTGGCCAGGGGATCGAACGACCTGGAAATATACATGATGTGCGAGGTGCCCAGCAACATCATCTTGGCCGATGAGTTCGCTCAGATGTTCGATGGGTTCTCCATCGGCTCCAACGACCTAACCCAGCTAACCCTGGGGTTAGACCGAGACTCCGAAACCATATCACACATCTTTGACGAAAGAGATTTAGCGGTGAAGAGGTTTACCCAATACCTCATTGACCGGATCAAGGGACATGGCAAGAAAATCGGAATTTGTGGGCAGGCACCGAGCGATTACCCCGAATTCGCCCAATTCCTGGTTACGTGTGGCATTGACAGCATCTCCTTAAACCCAGATACCGTTATCAAAACGACCCAACATGTGCTGCAGGCGGAGAAAGAGATGGAGAAGTCCTAATCACCACCTCCGCCTGAGTTCCTTCATCCCTTTCCCGAGAAGCGAGGGAATTCCCCATGAAGGTTTTGCTCCATACGTGCTGCGCCAATTGTGCCATTGTTCCCCTGAGACGGTTAAGGGAAGCGGGTCTTCAACTCTCAGGGTTTTTCTACAATCCCAACATCCACCCATACCAGGAATATCTCAGGAGGAAGGATACGCTCGAGACCTACGCCCAGGGGGCGGGATTGGATATAATGTATGCGAACGAATATGACCTTGAGGAATTTCTCCGCGGCGTGGCCTTTCGTGAACACGAAAGGTGCAGATATTGCTATCACTCTCGCCTGGAAGCCACAGCCCAGATGGCAAAAAGGGAAGGATTCGATGCCTTTACCACCACGCTGCTCTACAGCAGGCATCAAAATCACCTCCTCATCAAGGAGATGGGTGAGAACCTCGGGGAACGGATCTCAGTTCCTTTTTACTATGAGGACTTCCGGAAATGGTGGCAGGAAGGGGTTAACGAGTCCAAGGCTATGGGCCTGTATCGGCAGCACTATTGTGGATGCATCTACAGCGAAAAGGAGAGGTATTGGCGGAAGGGAAAGTGAACGATACATCATCAGCATTATCCCGACAGGTCTCTTCGCCCTTTTCAGAAAGCGATCACCACGCCGTTCGCGGAATTTCAACTTGACAAAGGAAGAGGATTTTGGTACCAAAAGCAAATTACTGACCCAAACGAAAGGAGGGAACTTCATGATCTTCTTCAAGAGATTCTGTTCCAACAGGCTATTTGTCGGCTTCCTCACCCTGTCTTTTTCGGTCTTGTCCTTTGCCAGCAGTGCACCAGCCATGTTCATTCCATCCCCTTATGAGGCGGGTGGAACGAGCCACCGTGCGGCGGACCTCGAGAAAATTCAGAAATTCCTCGAGTCGAAGCTCGTCCAACACAAACTCTCTCAACTCGGACTCTCGAGGGAGCAGATCGAGGAACGCGTTCAGCAACTCGATGACGAACAGATCCACCAGATCGCTAGCCAGATCCATGCGCTGGACGCGGGCGGGGATAGCGGCGTCGCTTGGGTCATTGCGCTCGTTCTCTTGGCGGTTATCGTGTTCCTCGTCCTGGAGCTGACGGGGATCATAGATGTCCTGAAGTGGTAATCTTCGAGGCCCACCGACGATGAGAAAGGTGCTCTCTCTCGCAATGTTGGTGGGCCTTGTCTCCCTGCATTGTGCGCGGCAAGACCTCGTTCCCGCCGAACAGGGCTTCCCTCAAGGCGGTGAAACCAGGTATTACATCTCCGATGTCCCCTTTTTCCCCCAAACCAAATATCAATGCGGCCCCGCATCCTTGGCGAGCGTTCTCAACTACCATGGATGCCGAGTGACACCGGGGAAGATCGCGGAGGCGATCTACGAAAACCAATTGAAGGGAACCCTGAGCATCGATTTGGTCCTCTATGCCCAGAGATTGGGCCTCAATGCTCGAGCCTACCGGGGGAACTTAGCCGATTTGAAAGGCTCCGTTTCAAAGGATCGCCCGCTCATCGTCTTCCAGGACTTGGGCTCCCCTCTCCTCCCCATACGACACTTTTCGGTAGTTGTCGGATATGACGATGCCGAGGGAATCCTCATCCTCCACTCGGGAAGGCAGAGGGACAAGACCGTCTCCTACGGCAGATTTTTGAGGTCATGGAGGGAAATGGACTATTGGACGCTCCTCATCCTCCCAAACTGACGATCTGGCAATTACTTCGACGTGCCGATCTCATTATGACTATCCTCTCCCTCATGGCGCTGGTGGGGTGCGGTCACGCCGCCCTTACGGGTCGGGAGGAGGACCCGCTGTCGGCACGGGAACATTTCACCTTGGGGTCCATCTACGAGAAGAGGGGTGAGCCAGAATTGGCCCTTCGGGAGTATACAATGGCGTTGCGGAAAGACTCGCATTTCCTCCCTGCCATGACCCGACTGGGGGAGCTCTCTTACGTAATGGGCCACTACGACCAAGCGGAAAGCTACTATCGAAAGGCCATCAAACTGGCACCACAAAACGGCGACCTTTATAACAACCTCTGCTGGGTCTACCTTTCCCAGGGGAAGGAGCTCAAAAAGGCCGAAAGACTGATCATCGTTGCGATGGAAGTGAACCCGGAACACAAGGGATATTACCTCGATACCCTCGGAGCCATCTATCTTGAACAGCACCGGTTCAGGGAGGCCATCGAAGCACTGGAGGCGGCCGCCTCCTTTTTCGATGAAACGCAGTCAAATCTCCTCGGCCAAGTATATAGGCATTTGGGTGCCGCTTACGATGGGCTCGGCGAACAGTCAAAGGCGGAAGAGGCCTTTAAGAAGGCGAGGGATCTCCTTGAGCGTTGAAATCCCAAGGGCCCGACACTTCTTTGACCATGTCATATTCAAGCGAAAAGGACTCCCCCTTCGATGTCCCCTCTATCCCTATCTCCTCCCTTGCGGACGTTACTCCCCGAAAAGAGGGACGATCCGAAATTGACCCACATTGACCAATCCTCGATCGGTAACCCTCAGTTCCGGGATCACGGGAAGGGAGAGGAACGAAAGGGCCATAAAGGGATCTCCCAACCTACATCCCATGTCACGTCCCAATTTTCTCATGAGCTTCAAGTGGTCCACGACATGGCCGATGTCTCTATCGGACATGAGGCCGGCAATGGGGAGTTCCAAAGCTCCAACAACCTCACCCCTTTGGGCGATTACCAGGCCACCTCCCATCTCGGCTATTTGGGATGCGGCCCTTGCCATATCGACATCATTGTCCCCGATGACGATTATATTGTGAGCATCGTGTGCCACTGAAGAGCCTATGGCACCCCCCTTGATCCCAAAACCCCTCACGAAGCCCAGCCCGATGTTTCCCGAAGCAGTATGCCTCTCGAAAACGGCCACCTTGAGGATATCTTGCTTCGGGTTCGCCTCCGCCCTTCCATCCCGTATGGTTATCCGGTCAACGACAGCCCTCGTTACGAGCTGCCCCGGAACGATCTCGATGATCTTGGCAAGCCGTCCTTGAGCCTTTATGGTTATCACTTCAGGGCTGATGGGCCTCACCTTCATAGTATTCCTCACCTCAACCCCCTTGGGGGATATAATTCCCGGCAAAACCTCTCCTCCCTGGGCTACCAACCTCCCGCCTTTAATAACGCTATGGACGATGAATGAGTCTAAATCATCGAGGACGACGAGGTCCGCTCTGAAGCCGGGCGCAACTGCCCCCACGTTCCGTAACCCATAAACCTCAGCCACGTTGATAGTGGCCATCTGAATTGCCGTAATGGGCCTCACCCCCAGCCTCACGGATTTCCGGAGGATGTAATCGAGATGCCCCTCCTCAACGAGGTCGTCGGGGTGCCTATCGTCCGATGCGAAGAGAAATCTTCGAGCATTCTCCGAGGTCACCAGGGGAATGAGATCCTCCAGGTTCTTGGCCATCGACCCTTCCCTGATGAGAATCGCCATACCGTTTCGTAACTTTTCCCTCGCCTCCTCCGCGCTCGTGCATTCGTGGTCCGATCGAATCCCGGCGATAATATAAGCAGCCAGGTCCTTTCCCCCGAGTCCAGGTGCATGGCCGTTGATGGGCTTTCCGCAGACCATCTCAATTTTCCTCAGCATATCGGGCATACACCCAATCACGCCGGGGAAATTCATCACCTCCCCCAAACCCAATACCCACTCCTTTTCCCTCAGCCCTTCTAAATCTCGGGCATCGAGCCGTGCGCCAGATGTCTCCATCTCCGTTGCCGGAACACAGGAGGGGAGCATAACGTATGCAGTCAGCGGGATATTCTCCGCCATTCCGGCCATGAGAACTATCCCGTCAAGTCCCATCACATTAGCGATTTCATGGGGATCGATGATGACGGAAGTCGTGCCCCGGGGGACCACTGCCCTCGCGTACTCGGGGGGCGTCACCATGCTGCTTTCGATGTGCACATGGGCGTCCATAAATCCGGGACAGAGGAATTTTCCTCCCACATCCATCTCCTCTTCCGCCTCATAACGACCCATACCCACGATGGTGTCCCCATATATGGCAACGTCGGCGGGATAGATCTCCCCGGAAATGACGTTTACCAGTTTTGCATTTTTCAAGAGCAGGCTCGCCCTCCTGTCTCCCCGGGCGGCACTGATCTTATCTTCCACATTGCTCATCCATGCCTCCCTCTCAACCTCAGTGCGGGCCCGATTTATTCCTGCCCGCACAGAAATGGAATATCACCTTCCCCATAAAATCATCAAGGGATTTCTGCTCATTTCCCTGAGCAAAATGGAAGGCGAGCAATTTCGGCCTTTTGAGATCAAAGGGTGGGGGTGCCCACAAAGCAGGACGCAGGCGTTGTATTATCCCGAACGACCTTCAGAAGGAACAGAAGTCTCCGCAATAGTCGAACGGGAATGTGAAAAACACCGTGTCGAGAATTGACGTGAAAACAGCTTCTCCTTCATTCCGACATACATCATCCCTCGGGATTCCCCGCAGGGTTAATTTTCTTCTCGGTTTGCGAGGGCGCGGTTCGGGCCCCGGTGAGTATCTTGAGCCTATCCCCGGGATGAATCAGGCTGGCGTTTTGGATTCCGTTCCAACGGCAGAGGCTTTCCAAGTCAACCCCCTTAGAACGAGAGATCTCCCAGAGGGTATCTCCCTCCCTAACGGTATAAAGAAGAGCCTCCCCCTGCTGGCCGGCCAGGTTCCTCCTCCGATTCAACCCCTTCTCCATCTCTTCCCTCCCGAATCCCTTGCTTCGCCACAGGTGGATGATGAGAGACTGACCGGCCTTGATTCGGTGCTTGTTTCCAATATGGTTCATCCTCATGATAGCCTTAATATCAGTCCCGTATCGGAGGGCTATGTGAGAGAGGGTTTCGTCGGAGCGAACCACGTGCCTCCGGAACGTTATCCTCCTCGAGGGAGGGATCTTGGAGAAGTTTCGCAAGAAGACCTCCTTTTTTCCATGGGGAAGTTTCAGCTCGTAACCGGGGTAATCGGGCGGGGTACACCACCTCCTTAACTCGGGGTTAAGCCGTTTCATTTCCTCATAAGTCGATTCTGATGCCTTGGCGATTACGCGTAAATCAGTGGCAGCGTTCACCTTCACAGTCTCAAAGCGAATCGGCTCCTCGTAGGAAATATCGGAAAAACCGTAGGTCTCAGGATTCTTTGCGATCAGGGCCGCAGCGAGCATTTTGGGAATGAAATTCTTCGTCTCCCTCTTCAAATACGGATACGTGGTCAACTCCCAGAAATCCTCCGTTTTGTACCTCTTAATGGCCCTCGAGATCTTACCCTCTCCCGCGTTGTAGCCGGCTGCCGCAAGATACCAGCATTCAAAACGGTCATAGAGGTCCTTGAGGTATTGAGCGGCAGCAACTGTGGATTTCACGGGATCCCTCCGCTCATCGATCCACCAATCTACCCTGAGCCCATACCGCTTGCCCGTATGGTACCTGAATTGCCACAGGCCCATCGCCTTCCGCCTTGAATAAGCACGGGGATTATACCCGCTTTCGATTAACGCCAGGTAAACTAGGTCCTCGGGCAGGCCCTTCTCCCGCAAGAGCTCTTTCATCAGGGGGATATACTTTCTCGATCGGGCGAGCCAGCGGTTGAAAACCCTCCGCCCCCTGGTCTGGTAGTACCGAATCCAATGCTCCACTTTGCCGTTGATCGTGATTGGGATGTCGAACGCGGACTCATCAGCAGTCGTTTCTTCCCCGAACGCTACGACATCTTGCAAGCCTGTCTCCATTTCTTCTAAAACTACCTCTTCATCCTCATGGGGGAAGACGGTTGATTGCAGGGTATCACTATCTCCTCGATCCGGCTCCTGCTCCGTGAGGGGTAGATCCGGTTCACTGAAGGTATGGATTTCCTCAGCCAAGGGTCGACCGGGAATCCCCCCCATGAGCTCCTGGCTCTCCCCTTCCCCTCCCCCATAGCTCTGATCCGAAGGGAAAAGAACCCCTGTCCCGGGGATTTCCGTCTTCTCATCGAGAGCTGTGCTGGAGATTTCCCCAGGGTCTGAAGAAGTCTCCATCGGCGATGATGGAGGTTGCCCTGTCGGTTCATAATCCACGGCTTTCTTGGGGAGATGAACGATACTTGTGCAGGCTATTAAGGAAAATACTATTGCTGCTCCTACGACGAAAATCCTCATTCCACTGCTCCTTTCCCGCCGGATGTCTTTATTAGGGCTAGCAATTTCGGGGCCATATCCGCCAAACCTTTATAGGACCTTTGTCCCTTTGTCAACGGTTTCTTTTGAGGTTGACGAAAACTCATGGTTTTGATATGTGTAAATGTTCTATGTTACGTTCATGGCGTAATTTCGAGCCGTGTGACCTTTTTCGGGAAATCTCACAATAACGTCAGGGGGAGCCCCGTTACTTCCCCCTGGACTGTACTCATGGTCTTTGGGAAGGCCAAAACCATGTCCTATTGTGCTACCATTGCTCAAATCCTGTTGGCCGTCTTCATGGCCACCCCCGCTCTCGCTCAGCCAAAGGTCGTTTCCACCAAAGTATTCTTGTCGAGAAAGGGAGTCCTCCCGGGCCAAGAGATACGGGTCGGCCTCAAACTGGATATCGAGAAGGGCTGGCACATTAACGCCCATAAACCCCTTGAATCTTCCCTCGTTCCAACAGAGGTCGTCGTCAAGGCCGATCCCCAATTTAGCTTGAAAAGGATCCACTATCCGCAGCCCAAGCGCAAAAAATTCGACTTTGCGCAGGGAGAACTGACGATATACGAGGGCACAGTGGTTATCTTTATTGACCTCGGTGTCTCCGCCGAGGCAGCCGCCGGGGAAGGAAGAATTTCGGGGAAAATCAAATACCAGGCGTGTGACAATCGGAGTTGTCTTCTTCCCGTGGAGGAAACTTTTTCGGCTTCGATCCCCATTACCACGGATCCAGCGGAGGCATACCCGACCCATGTCGACATCTTCCAACCCTCCAAAGAGGCGATGCTTCCAAAACGGGGCACGAGTACCTCGGCTCTTCCCGCTCAGAGGGGGATCTTCCTTTCCCTCTTGATCATATTCTTGGGCGGTTTGGGACTCAACCTGACACCCTGCATTTACCCCCTCATCCCCATCACCATCAGTTTCTTCGTTGCCCAAGGGGCCGGTAGCTCGCGGTGGGTATTCGTCCTCTCCGTTTTCTACGTTTTGGGCATGGCCGTTACCTACTCCATCCTGGGAACGCTGGCAGCCCTTACGGGAAGCCTCTTCGGGTCGGCCCTGCAAAACCCTCCCGTCCTCATCTTCATTGCCTGCATCCTCGTTGGCTTATCCCTTTCCATGTTTGGGCTCTATGAAATCAGGATGCCTTCATTTCTTACAAGAATTGCCGGAAAATCATCCCATGGGGTCTTAGGAGCCCTTCTCATGGGCCTAACGGTAGGAATCCTCGCTGCACCATGTATTGGCCCCTTTATCATCGGGCTGCTGTCCTACGTTGGGGAGAGGGGAAACCCAGTTCTCGGGTTCTGGACCTTCTTCGTCCTGGCCCTGGGGTTGGGAACACCTTTCCTCTTTCTCGGCATGCTCTCGGGAAGCCTCAGCAGACTCCCCCGTTCCGGCCAGTGGATGGTCTGGGTGAAAAAGATCTTCGGGTTCGTTCTGCTGGGCATGGCCGTCTATTTCCTCCGCAATCTCATTTCCAATGAGCTCTATTGGGTTTTTCAGGCTTCTATTGCCGGCGTGGCCTCGGTATACTTGGGATGGGTTGAAGGATCGGGCGGCGGTCTAAGGGGGTTTCGGACAATCAAGCTGGCCACGGGTGTTTTCGGCATCGTTTTTTCCTCCTACCTCGTCCTGGCCCCTGGCCATCTCTTCTTTCATCGGCAAGGCATTCAATGGCTCGACTATGACGAAAAGGTGCTTCAAGAAGCACTGATGCGGGCAAAACCCGTCATCATCGATTTCACGGCCGACTGGTGTATCCCCTGTCGAGAGATGGAGAGACGTACTTTTTCATCGCCACCGGTAATCGCCAAGGCGAGACAATTTCTGACATTACAAGTGGATCTCACCCACTCGACCAGGCCCGAAACTCGGTCTTTGATGGAGAGGTACCGTATCAAGGGCGTTCCAACCGTCATTTTCCTCGACCGAGACGGCAAGGAGATTGAGAGCCTGCGTTTCTATGAGGTGATTAAGCCGGAAGAATTCCTGAAAAGGATGGAGAGGGCCCTTGAGGTTTCCTAGGATCAATTATTCCGAGGGCCGGACGAGATAGATATAAGATACCCCTTGAAATGGAGAGAAATCACGACAAGGAGGGAAATGAATCATGTCTGCGAAAATAGACCCAAAGCTTTTCAGCGCTTTTCTTCTCCTCATGGTGGCATCCCTTTCGGCCGGATTGGTCCATTCCCAAGGGAAATCCGACCAACAGACCATCCAGGAGATCAAGGACTACAGGGAGAGGAGGGACGGATTCTTCAGGGAACACCCCCGGTCACCCCTGGATGAATCACAACGGGGTGATTTCAAAGCGCTAACGTACTATCCCATCGACCTGAAGTATCGGTTCGATGGGAAGATCGAGCGATACAAGTACCACATCATGAACCCCAAGTATTACGCCAATTTCCTGACCAACAAGGGGATAAAGAAGAGATACATTCGATACGGAAAGTTTCGATTTCAACTGAACGGTAAGGAATATACAATGGAGCTCTATAAGTCCCCCGGCAGCGATCACCTTTTCATCCCCTTCAGGGATAAGACCAATGGAAGTGTGACGTATAATGGAGGCCGCTACCTGGATGCCGAGATCATTATGCCGGGGTATAAAACCGTGATCGACTTCAACATGGCCTACAACCCCTCCTGCGTCTACAATGAGAGGTACACCTGAATCATCCCGCCGGATGAGAATAACTTCGATCTGGAGATTCAGGCCGGGGAGAAGATGTTCCAACAGCCCTAGACCAAAATCTACTGTCTAATTTAGGTATTAAGACTGATGAACTCGTAAAAAGTCAAGAATGGGACGGCAAAGTAAAAAGCTCCAAATGCAAGGCTTGCGAATCTTGAGGAGTGAGGCGTACTTACCAGTATGCTGCAATGATGAAAGATGAGGCGTAACGCAGCAGTTGGGCTTTTTACGAAGTCGTCAAGACTGAAATCAGCAGGTTCTTGAA
>Ga0180438_10005212_pt1 | contig 18220 bp, 17 predicted proteins | sample SS_ome_12_FD_132455 | JGI IMG/M metagenome (GOLD analysis project Ga0180438, IMG submission 132455) | Hypersaline lake sediment archaeal communities from the Salton Sea, California, USA - SS_3_D_2 metaG | ecosystem: Environmental > Aquatic > Non-marine Saline and Alkaline > Hypersaline >...
AGGGAAAGGCAAACCTATTTCCTTTCTAGTAGGCAGAACTTGATAGCCAACACCAAATATTTTTGTAACAATTTGGGAAACTTCTTCAGCAGTTAAATCTTCGCCTCGCATTGAGTCTAAATCTGTCACTTTTAAAACATTTGCTAAATTAGTCACTTTTATCGGAGGCTTATTGCTAAAATCTCTTTTTATTCTTCCAGAAGATTTCATTTTACGAATTTCATCAAAAGCCTTCTTGTTTCCACCTAATCCATAAATCCTCCCGCCTTCTTTTACTACAGCAAAAGCAATAGGCCGACCCCCAGCTGCTATTTGAGCAGCTTTTTTTATATCGTCTTCATCATGAATGCTTAAAATTTCCGGCATTTCTTTTATTTGCTGCATAGTTTAAAAACAACCATCGTAATATAATAAATACATATTAAATTATACTCTTTCCTTTTAAAATTATAAAGGATAAAATCCTTATTAAGACATTTAGCCTATATTTATGCAAAACGAGAAAGTTTTCATTTTCGATACCACCCTTCGTGATGGCGAGCAGTCGCCGGGGGCGGTTTTAAAACCTGATGAAAAACTGGAAATTGCCTTGGCCTTGGAAAAGCTAGGCGTTGATATTATTGAGGCTGGATTTCCAGTTTCTTCTCCAGGCGATTTTCGGGCAGTTAAAACGATTGCCAAAAGGGTCAAAAAACCGATAATCTGTGCTTTAGCCCGAGCAGTTGAAAAAGACATAAAAATAGCCTGGCAGTCTGTAAAAGATGCTCAAAAATCCCGGATTCATACTTTTATCGGCACTTCAGATATTCATATTAAACGCCAATTTAAAAAAACCAGAGAGGAGATATTAGAAGTTGTTGCCCAGCGTATTAAACAATCCAGAAGCTATACGGATGATGTCCAGCTTGGTTTGATGGATGCCAGTCGCTCAAATATAGAATTTTTATGCAAGGTAATAAAAGTAGGCCTTAAGGTGGGAGTACGAACATTCGACGTTGCCGATACAGTTGGTTACCGGCTCCCATGGGAGATCTCGCGGTTAATAAAAAAGATTAGAGAGGAAGTTAAAGCAATCAAAAACAAAACAATAGCTGTTCATTGCCACAATGACTTAGGTTTAGCAACTGCCAATGCCTTGGCTGCAATTAGAGCAGGAGTAAGACAAATAGATTGTACTATTAACGGCATTGGCGAACGGGCCGGCAATACTTCTTTAGAAGAGGTAGTAATGGCTTTAAAAGTTAGACAAAATAAATTAAAGTTAATAACTAATATTAATAGCAAAGAAATTTATCCAACAAGCCGGCTGGTGAGCAAATTAACCCATATGCCGATCCAGCCAAACAAGGCAATTGTCGGCCGCCATGCTTTTGCTCATGCTTCCGGCATCCACCAAGATGGATATTTAAAACATAAGCAAACCTATGAAATTATGCGGCCAACAGACATTGGATTAAAACATTCCCGAATTGTACTGGGGGCACGATCTGGCAGGCACGCTTTAAAATACCGCTTAAGCCTGCTGGGCTTTAGTCCTTCTGATGAACAGTTGGTAAAGATTTACAAAAAGTTTTTAAAAATCGCTGATAAAAAAAGAATAGTGACAAATAAAGATCTTCGCGTCATAATGGAAGAGGAATGATTCACCAAATCCACCTTTTTGTAATTTTGCCTCTTTTTATCTCTTTCACTATTTGGACTGTTTTGCTGGTATGTTGGTATAGATCGCTTTGCAAAAAAAATAAAGATAGTCCGGCAAGGCCGCTTGATTTAACTAAGGGCGGCGGTAAGATTTTAACCTCGCTTTGGAAAGTAAACAAAGCAATTCTGCAGACCTTAAACTTTGAAGAGTTAACAGAGGAAGTAGTTAACGTAGTTTTAAAAGAATTAAATTATCTTCAAATTGGCTATCGTGTTTCTGTTTTGACATTAATAGATAAGGAAGCTGGAATAGTCAGAAGGATTTCTTTCTCACCAACGCCTGAAGCTTTCAGGATGCTGAAAAAGGCCAATATTCGCTTTCACGATATTAAAATTCCTTTGACAGCCAAGGAGAATCTTTTAGTAAAAGCAATTGAAAATCAACAGATTTATATAACTCATGACTTAGCTGATGTTTTGCTTCCTGAAAAAAGCAGAGAAGTTTGGGAAAAAGTACAAGAAGTGGCTGGTATAAAAACCAGCCTTGTTTTTCCTTTAATTATTCACGGTGAAAGCATTGGGGCGATGATTTTTAGCCTCTCAAAAAGCGAAAAAGAAATAACAGATAATGAAAAAGGGATTTTAGGCGGCTTTACCGATGCGGTTGCTGTTGCTTTGGAAAATGCTAACTTGTATCGCCGGCTAAAAAAAGCCAACAAAAAGCTAAAAGAGCTTGATAAAAGAAAAGATGAGTTTTTATCGGTTGCCGCTCATGAGCTGCGGGCGCCGATGACCGCTATTAAAGGCTATCTTTCAATGATTCTCGAGGGCGATGCCGGCCAGGTTTCTCAAAAAATCCGTGAGTTTTTAGATGATGCTGTTTCCGGCAATGACCGCTTGATACGGTTAGTTAATAACATGCTTAATGTTTCAAGAATTGAAGAAGGCCGATTAACTTATGAGATGGGCGTTGTTTGTTTAGCTAAAGTTGCCGATGATGTTTATGATGATTTTATAGCCGAAGCAGAAGAGAAGGGTTTGTCAATTTCTCTAAAAAGCCCTTCTGACATAAAAGACCGGGTTTATGTGGACAAAGACCGCATCCATGAGGTTATTGGAAACCTTATATCAAATGCTGTCAAATACACTGACAAAGGCTCGGTAACGGTGAGGCTTTCAAACCCGACTCCACAAACTATCCGGCTTGAAGTTATCGACACCGGCAGCGGCATTTCAGAAAAAGACCAAGGCGAGCTTTTTAAGAAATTTTCCCGGGCCGAAACCAGCGCCGGCAAGGCAATCGGTTCAGGTCTTGGCCTTTATATCTCAAAGCTTTTGGTGGAAAAGTTTGGCGGCAAAATCGGCTTTGATTCCCAACTTGGCAAAGGAAGTACGTTTTGGTTTGAATTACCAAGGAGTAATCACTAATATACGAATCTATTAAAATATACGAATATACAAATCTATTTTTATTCGTATATTTGTATATTACTCAAAATTCGTATATTTGTGAATACTACAGAGTGACTTCCCGTTTTTTCATAATCCGCGGCTGTTTTATTTTAAGCTGGTTTGGCTACCAGTTTATGTCTGATATGTTGATAAACCAAAATATTAGATTGAAGCTAGATTTTATGTTGGTTTTTGGGCTGGTGTCTTTAGGGATGGGGTTGATTTTAACCTTAACCAAGGAAAACTTAGCCAAACTTGAAGCCTCCTTTATCCTTTCTGTCATTGGGCTTTTTTTAGGAATTTGGGGGGTGGTCAACAGTTTCCCGGCCTTTGCTCGCCTTTTACAAAATGATTTTTATTTTGCCCTAAAAGCAACCACCTTGCTTTTTTTTGGTCTTTTGATTACCTTTTTGTATTTAAAATCAGTTAAAGAATTAATTGGTAAGATTGCAATAAAAATAAAGTAGTATAAAATAATCTTATGAGTCGCCAGTTATCAGTTACCAGTTACCCGAAAATAATATTATTCTTAATATTGGCTGCTGGCTGCTGGTTGCTGGCTGCTGGTTCTTCCTTCGCCCAAGACCTTCCTCCTGAAGAAACCCTGGAAGGCAAGGTAATTGATATTTTGCAGGAAAAGGAAATGGAAACCGAGCAAGGCAAAATCCTTTCCCAACGGCTTGAATTTTTGGTAACCCGTGGCAGTAAAAAAGGAGAAAGAATCATCTTTGATGCTGAAACCTTTCCTGAAAAAAGTCCAATCAAATACAAAAAAGGCAACCGGCTTTTAATAACTTATACAAAAGATTTTGAAGGCAAAGAAATGTATTTAGTAACTGACTTCATCAGAAGGAGAGTTCTTTTACTGCTTTTTTCTATTTTTGTCTTGCTAACCTTGTTTGTTGCCCGCTGGCAGGGCTTAACTTCATTGATCGGCATGGGATTATCTTTTTTAGTGATTTTAAAGTTTGTCCTTCCCCAGCTTCTTTTAGGCAAAAGTCCGCTCTTGGTGGCCACCCTTGCTTCCTTAGTTTTAATTCCTATAACCTTTTATCTTTCTCATGGTTTAAACAAAAAAACCACTGTTTCTGTAGTAGCAACATTGATTGCTTTATTTGTAACTATCGGGCTGGCAACTCTTTTTACTGCTCTTGCCAAACTTTCCGGACTGGTATCTGAAGAAGCCGGCTTTATCCAAAATATAACCGAGCAAAACTTAAATGTCCGCGGCCTTCTCTTGGCAGGAATTATAATAGGAAGCATTGGAATTTTGGATGATATTACTATTGCCCAGGCGGCAGTCGTAGAAAAGCTGTCTCAAGCTAAAAAATTAGGCGTTAAGAGACTTTGCCGGCAAGCAATGGAAGTCGGCCGGGACCATGTTGCTTCAATGGTAAACACCCTGGTTTTAGTTTATACCGGCGCTTCCCTGCCTTTGCTTTTGCTGTTTATTAACAATCCCCATCCTTTTGCCGAAGTGGTAAACTATGAAATTGTTGCCGAGGAAATTATAAGGACATTGGTTTCTAGCATTGGCCTGATTTTAGCCGTGCCAATTACTACCTTCCTTGCAGCAGCAGTTTCCGATAGATAAATGTCAAATCTCAAATCTCAAATCTCAAAACCACATGTCAAATGTAAAATATTGGCATTGTTTCTTTTACTGGTGGCTGGTGGCTGGTGGCTGGTGGTTCCTGCTTTTGCCCAGCAAAAGAAGGAAATTACGGCTTATTTCTTTTATGGCAAGGGTTGTCCGCATTGCGGAAAAGAGATTGCGTTTTTAGACTCTTTGGAGGAAAAATATGATTTTTTGGAAATTAAAAGATTTGAAATTTACCACAATGCGGAAAACGCCAGGCTTTTGCAAAAAATAGGGCAAGAGCTTAATATTGATATCTCAGGCGTCCCCTTGTTTATTGTCGGTGAGAAAAATATTGTCGGGTTTTTAAGTGAAGAAACCACCGGCCAAACAATAGAAGCAGCAGTTAAAGACTATTATCAGGCATCTTATTGCCCTGACCCGGTCGGCGACATTATTTGCAACGAGCAGACAGAAAACGGGCAAAAAAATATAGAAGAAAAAGAGCTGGCTGTTTCTCTCCCTTTTTTAGGCAAAATAGGTGTTAAAAAATTTTCTTTGCCGGCCTTAACAGTAATTTTAGGTTTAGCTGACGGCTTTAATCCTTGTGCTATGTGGGTTTTATTGTTTTTAATCAGCTTGCTTTTAGGAATGCGCGACCGCAAAAGAATGTGGGCCTTAGGAATTGCTTTTATTTTAGCTTCTTCTTTTGTTTACTTTCTTTTTATGGCCGCCTGGCTAAACCTGCTTTTGTTTTTAGGTTTTATCTCGATTGTGCGCATCATAATCGGCCTGGTTGCTCTGGGAAGCGGCGGTTATCATTTAAGAGAATACTGGGTGAACAAAAGCGGTGCTTGTAAAGTGGTCGGTGGAAAAAAACGTAAAAAAGTTTTTGAAAAGTTAAAACAGATTGTTGGCAAGAGGAGTTTTTTACTTTCTTTAGTTGGCATCATTCTTTTGGCTTTTGTTGTCAACTTGGTTGAATTGGTCTGCTCAGCCGGCCTGCCAGCCATTTATACCCAGGTTTTAACTCTTTCTAATTTGGCTTCTTGGCAATATTATAGCTATATTGCTCTTTATATTCTTTTCTTTATGATTGACGATTTGTTTGTTTTTTCTGTGGCGATGATAACTCTTCATGCTACCGGCATTTCCCATAAATACACCCGGGCTTCAAACTTAGTCGGTGGTCTAATTATCTCCATCCTCGGCTTTCTTCTGATCTTCAAACCCGAATGGGTAATGCTGGGATAAAAAAACAAAAATGAAAAAATATTTATTTGATTTGTTAAAAGAAAGCGCCTACAAACAGCTGGAAATCCAGTTTTCTTCTATTGAAAATGTTGAAAATAAAACTGGGGTTTTATTGGCAATAATTTTTGGTATACCGACTGCGTTAGTTACTTTCACAACAACTAAAACCATTGTCTTGCAGTGGAATGATTTATTAACTATTGGCTCTGTTTGTCTGGGTTTTGCAGCAGTTTTCTCTATAAAATCTTTGCTTTGTAGAAACTTTTCCCTGCCAGCAGATGTTGAAATTTTTCTTGCAGAAAATAAAAAATTAAAGAATGCCAAAATCAGAGTTAACTTTATTGATGATTGTTGTAAATCAATAAATAAGAATGTTAAAAGATTAAAAATCAAAGGGAGGGATTTTAATTATTCGCTAGTTATTTTTACCCTTGCAATATTTTTGTTTATTATTGGTATAATGAAACGAGGATAATCAATATGGCAACTAAAAATAATAAAAAAACAAATAGTTATAGAAAAAAGGCTGAAAAAGAGCTAAATACTAAGCTCTTAGCAAAAAAGTGCCTAACAATTGAGGATATTAAACTTTTATCCGGTCTTCCAGAAGATAGAAAAGGGACAACGATAAATATATATAAGGGCCCGGAAAATTTTCTTCAAGAATAAAATAATTTCCTTCTTGCAAACTCAAAAAAATGTGGTAGAGTATACCTATAAAATAGGTAGTAAAAAACAGAGGGAGGTGAATTAAATTGAAATCAACTTTGGAAGAATGGCAACAAGCTCAAGATGAATTTAAATTTTTAGGGGGGGTGTATCATCTGGCGAAACTCTTCTTGATCCGCGAGTTGGTAGAAGAATGCTGGCAAATGCCCTAAGATGTCCTGAGATGGTAAAAGAAAGCCCTATAATGCCAACTTTTGAAGAATTGGCTGGCAGGCAATATGAGAGGTTTGTTGCAGAAGAAACAAGTTAATTTTTTAATTTGTAATTTCAATTTTACAGCTGAAGAAAACTGTGCTGTCTGCGAATTCCGCGTTTTGCGCATTTCACGCAAGGGGGTACCTTCTTTTTGTTAGCCGCTTGCGGCGGGAGAGCCAGAAAAGAGCAAAGACTATTACTATTACCGGCGGAACAAGGATGTTTGCATACTGGACAATTGCCACTTGACTGGGGTTTTTAAACTCAAAAACAGCCTGGCCAGCGGTTTTTCGGGGAATTAGGCCGATGTCTGGGTCAAGCATTAACCAATCAATCGTATTTACCAAAAAAGCCAGGTTCTCCGGGTTGTTTTGGACAAACTGATCGCTGGCCATTTGGCTGTCAGCGACAACCACCAACTTTTCGTTCTCTTTTTCGGCCATAACAGATAAAGTCAAATTTTCATTTAAAGGCATTGTTAAAGTTTCCATTGCCTGCGGCATGATTGTAAAGTTTTCCTCCTGCCGGCCGGCTGCCTTGCTTGTCAGCAAAAGCTTTTCATAAAGTACACCCTCCTTTTCTTCCACATCAATTGAACTTGGCCAGCCTAAAGTAACCGCCTTAATGCCGGATAGGCCGGCAAAATCACTTTTTTCATTAGGCAAGGCTTTTAACCAAAAAGGGTAAGGCGCTAAATAACGGACATTGCCGGCCCCAAAAGTCAAGGTTTCATTTAGCTGTAAGTCATAAACTAGGTCGCTGTTAACTTTTATGCCATAATCCTTTAAAAAGTCCGGGATTTTTGAAGCGCTTGGAGTCGCTGTTAAAACTTGCGGCTCTATATTAACCCCATCAAGTAAAGCCAAAACCTTGCCGCCATCGTCTAAATATTTTTTGATGACACCAGCGGCGGTGCTTTCCTGGCCGCCATCGTCAATAACTACTAAACTATCAAACTCTTTTAATTTTTCCTCATTTCCTAAATCAAGATACTCTATTTTCTGCTCTGTTCCCAGAGCCTCTTCTAAAACGCTTGTCTGCTCAAAGGTGTTTTTATAAAGCCCGATTTTTTTCTGTTTTTCGCTTGTTAGTTTACGGATCAAGCGTGTCAGTTGGTATTCTAAGTTAGTTGTATCCTCTATAAAGGCAATTGTTTCTGACTCATCACCGTAAACAACCTCAAGGCCTAAAAAGCCGGTTTGCGACTCAAACTTGCTGACCCCAATTTTGCTAAAGGTAACTTCTTCAACACCGGCTTCCTGGGCTTTTTTCAAAGCTTCTTGGTCTTTTTCCGGATAAAGGTTTAAAATTTCTAAATCTTTGCCAAAACGCTGATAGTCTTTTAAAAGATCTTGAACCTGTTTTAAGGTTGTTTGCATCTGGCCGGGAAGGTTTTGGGAAACAAAAAGATTAACAGTCACTCTACCAGGCAGGTTTTTAAGAGTCTGTTTTGTGCCGTAAGATAAGGTAAAAAGCTTATTTTGTGTTAAGTCCAGCCGCAAAGGATAAGCGCGCATCAAAACATTTAAGCCAATTCCTAAAATGATTATTAAAGCCAAAAATGCTTTTATTTTTCTTTTTTTAGCCTTGTCTTCCTCTGTCTTTAATTGCAAAAGCTTGGCAGTTGCTAAAGTCAAAAACAAGAAAGTTAGCGTTGTAAAATACAAAATGTCGCGGATATCTAAGACGCCTCGGGCGATGCTTTGCATATGCGGCAAAATTGCTATCTCGGAGACAATTAAATTTAGCGGCCAAGGAAGAGCAAGGGTGATAAAATCAAGCCCAATGATTATAAGAACAAAACCGATTGAAGCAGCCAGCAAAAAGCTGGCAATGGCATTTTTAACATAAGCTGAAGTTGCAAGGCCGATTGACAAAAAGCAAGCGCCGACAAACAAAGCGCCCAAATATTGGCTAAAGACAATGCCTAAATCCGGGCGGGAAAAAAAGATGAGAGTTAATGGCAAACCTAGAGTAGCCAAAAGCACGCAGATAAAAAAGACAAAAGCCCCTAAAAATTTGGCCAAAATTATTTGGAGCTCTGAAATCGGGTGACTAAACAAAAGTTCCCAGGTACCTTGTTTTTGCTCGTCGGTTAAGAGCTTCATTGAGAGCGCCGGCGTTAAAACCAGCAAAAACCAGGGCAAAAGCTCGAAAAATGGCCGCAGGGAGGCTTCGCCACCAACCAAAGCGATTCTAAAATAAACAAAGGTAGAGATTAAAAGAAAAGGAACGGTGATAACGTAAGCTAAGGGGCTGTTTATAAACCCTAGGAATTCTTTCTTGGAAATGGTAAAAATTTTATTTTTCATTAATCCTTAGTTAATTTAGCAAAAATATCCTCTAACTCCATCTCTTTTTTCAAAAGCGTTAAAAGAGTCCAGCGTTTTTTAACGGCCGTTTTAAAAATCTCCTGGCGCAAGTCCTCTTTTCCGCTGGTTTCCAAGACAAAATAGTCATTCTTTCTCTTGGAAACTTTAGAAACTCCCTTAATTGATTTTAAGGTAGAAATAACTCTTTTACCTTTAATCTCTGCTTCAATTATTTGTTTTTTGGACTTTGCTTTGCGCAAATTCTCGGCCGTGTCATCGGCAACAATTTTGCCTTTGTGGATTATGATAATGCGGTTGCAAAGCTTTGAGACTTCTGACAAAACATGGGAAGCAATGATTACTGTTCGCTTTTTACCTAAAGATTTAATCAGTTTTTGGATTTCCTGGCGCTGGTTTGGGTCCAGCCCCTCAGTTGGCTCATCCAAAATTAGAATTTGCGGTTTTGAAAGGATTGCTTGAGATAAGCCGACCCTTTGACGAAAACCTTTGGAAAGCTCGGCAATCCGCCGATAGTAAACTTCTGAAATGCCGGCGTGCTTAACCACAAAATCCAAAGCTTTTTTCTGGTCTGGGATGCCTTTTATATCTGCCCAAAAGCGCAAATATTCTTCAACTGTCATTTCTTCATAAAGAGGGTTTTCCTCCGGCAAAAAGCCAATCATTTTTTTTAAGTCCTTGCCGTGCTTTTTCATCTCCTGCTCGTCAATGACTACCGAACCTTTAGTTGCCGGCAAAACGCCGGCTATCATCCGCAGGGTGGTCGTTTTGCCAGCCCCATTCGGCCCCAAAAGCCCAACAATCTCACCCTGCCTGATAGTAAGGTTTACATCTTTGACCACAAACTCCTGGTCAAACCTCTTGGATAAATCTTTAAGACTAATCACAGAAACTAGATTAGAAAATCAAGACTTGTTTGTCAACCCCATTTGTTTCACTTTTCTGCCTTTCCTGATAAAATTTCTTTATGAAGCGTTTTTGTAAAGTTGCTATTGGCGGCACTTTTGATCATTTCCATAAAGGCCATAAGGCCCTTCTTCAAAAAGCAATTGATGTTTCCCGGCAAATAGTTGTTGGCTTAACCAGTGATAAGTGGGTTAAAAAAAAACCACTGAAAGCACAAATTGAGCCGTTTAAAATAAGAAAAAGGTTTATAGAGAATTTTTTCAAAAAACGGCATTTTAAAAATTACAAGATCATTATTCTTAATGATATTTACGGCCCGACATTGAAGGACACTAAAATTGAAGCCTTAGTGGTCAGTAACAAAACCCTAAAAGGAGCCAGAAAAGTAAATGCAAGAAGGCGGGAAAAGGGCCTGTGGCCCTTGCCGGTAATTCTTGCCAAAACAGAAAAAACTGAAAGCAATCATTGCATTTCTTCAGAATATATAAGGCGGGGCTTAACTAGCCGGCAAGGCAAGGTCTATTCTTTTATTTTTAGAAGAACTATTCGCTTAACAGAAAAAGCCCGGCTTTTTTTAAAAAAACCTCAAGGTTTGCTTTTAACTAGAAACGTTTTGGAAAAAACCAAAAAAATTTTAAAAAAGGCTAAAATTCCTTTTGTTTGCTTAGTCGGCGACTACACAACCCAGTTTTTTGAAAAAAATAATTTAAAGTTTGACATTGCAGTCATTGACCACCGTATTATTCGACAGAAAACCGATTTTTTGTACAAAAAAAAGCCTGTTTTTGCAGCCCGCAATAAAAGAGGCTTTATAACTCCTTCGCTTTATAGGGCTTTAAAAAAAGCAATCAAAAATAAAAAGGGCCTAGTTAAGGTTGCCGGCGAGGAAGACTTGGCGGCCGTTGCCCTTGTTTTAACTTTGCCGCTTGGCAGTCTGGTTTTTTACGGCCAGCCCTATAAAGGCAACGTGGTTATAAAAATTGATGAAGAGATTAAGGAAAAATTTTATAGATTATTGAGGTGAAAAATAAAGACTGGTTAATTCTATTTTTTTTAAGCCTAGTTTTTCTAACGACAAGGCTTATTAATCTAACCAAACTTCCAATCTTCACAGACGAAGCAATGTATTTAAATTGGGGACGTTTAATTGTCAAAAATCCTAAAGAAAACCTTTTTATTTCCTTAACTGATGGCCAGCAGCCTTTTTTTATTTGGCTTGCAGGCCTTGTTTATTTGATTGGTGGTAAAACGCCGCTTTTAGCAGGCAGGTTGATTTCCGTAGTTTCCGGCTTGGGCACCACTTTAGTTCTATTTTTTATCGGAAAAGAACTTTTGGGAAAAAAGTGGAATATTATTTTGCCGGCTCTATACATTATTGTTCCTTTTACCTTGTGGCATGACCGCTTGGCAATAAAGGATAGTTTTTTAATGTTTTTGGCTTCTTTGCTTTTTTATTTTTCTCTTAAACAAGCCCGCTTTAGTCAAATGAAGTGGCCAATTTTTGCTGATTTAACTCTTGGAATAGCTTTACTGACTAAATCAATTGCTTATTTTTTTATTGGACTTTATATAATAAATATTATAATTTTTACAAAAAATTATAGCTTTAGTAAACTAAAGCAAATAATTTTGGCGTTTTTTATAGCTTTTTTAATCCAAGGCATTGCCTATCTTTCTCCTTTAAAAGCAAATATCGGGCCAAAACACGGAGTTTTTTTATTAAGCCTCGTTGAGTTTTTTCAAAATCCATTTTTGTTGGTAAGAAATAACCTTTATTCAACTGTTCTTTGGTGGTGGCAGTATTATAGCCTTTTAATTGCTCCGGCAGCTCTTGGCTGGCTGTATCTTTTTTTAAAAAATAAAAAATTGTGGCTTTTGTTAAGTTTGTGGGTCGCTTTGCCAATTGGTTTTGAAATTTTTATGGCCAAAATTTATATTCCCCGTTATTTTTTGTTTACCTTTATTGCTTTTTCAATATTGGTTGGTTTTGGAGTAAAGGTTTTCTTTACAAAAATTAAAAGTGGGTTTTTTTTCAACCGTCCGAGGATGACATTTTGTCAACCTCGGAGGTTTCTTTGCCTTGGGTTCTTTTCTTGGAGTTGTATAGCCTTAATGTTTCCCGGCCTCCTTCTCGACTACCAGATTTTATTTGACGTTGAAAATGCTCGCCTGCCTCAAATCGAGCGCTGGCAGTATCTAGAGGGTTGGCCTTCTGGCTACGGAGTAAAACCTTTGATTGACTTTTTTAAAAAAGAATTGAAAAATAATAAGGTTAATGTCATCGCTGAAGAAGAAACGCTTATACCCAGCAGTTTAAGCCTTTATTTATCCGAAGAACCAAATTTTAAGTTGACGAAGGCTTTTAAGTTGGATAAAGATTTATATTTCCCAAAAAACTATTTAGACGAAGATTCTCAAAATTTTATTGTTTTAAACCATTTCAAAAGCCTGCCTGATGACTGGCCGGTTGAGAAGGTGCCTACTCTTCCAAGAGCGAATGGGAAAAGTGAAATTTTAGTCTATCTGGTTAAATGAAAATTAAACAAATAGTAATTTCTATCTTTAAGAAAGAAAAAAAACTTAATAAACGCTGGTGGTATTTAATCTGGCCGGTTGTTGTCGGCATATCCCTTGGGTTGGGTTTTATATTTTGGAAAAGCAGAAACGCCAACTTTGAGCTTCTTTCGCCCCTTGCCGGCTCGCCGCTTTCTTTTTTGACCGGACACAAAGAAAAAAAGGAAGTGATTGGCTTTTTGCCTTACTGGACTGTTAAAGATTTTGAGCCCGGCGACTTTAAACACCTGCCTTTTACCCAAATTGCTTATTTCGGTTTAAGCTTAGATAGTCAAGGGAATTTTATCTACCATGAAAATGGCGAAAGAGAACTTGGCGCTTTCTGGCTGCAAGGGAAGACTTTGGCAAAGATATTTGAAAACGCCCGCAAGGCGGGAGTTAAAAACTTGTTGGTTGTTAAGTCTTTTGATAACCAAACAATTGATTCTGTAATAACAGAAGCCTCACCGTCTGCCAGGGCAATTGAAAATATCACTGCCAAGGTAATGGAATACAACCTTGATGGTGTAAATATAGACTTTGAGTATATTTTAGAAGGCAAAATGGCGACAAATAGCGCCCAAAAACTGGTTGAGTTCAGCGACCGTTTAAATAAAAGGCTTGAAGAGGAAAAACCCGGCAGTATTGTCTCAATTGACATTTATCCTAATGGGTTTTTTTATAACGAGCCCTATGACGTTATCCGTCTGTCACAAGTCTGCGACCAGATAATTTTAATGGCCTATGACTTTCACCAAATGGGTTCGGCTAAGGCGGGGCCGGTGGCGCCAATGCGCGCGCCCCTAGGTTCAAGAAGCATCACTGATACTCTCCAAATGGCCTTTGAAAAAAAAGTGCCTTCCCAAAAGCTAATCTTGGGTATCCCTCTTTATGGTTATGAATGGCAAACGGTCTCAGGGGAACATCAGGCTAATACTTATCCCCGCTCAGGCGTCTTGGCAACCTACAAAAGAGTCAAGGAGCTGGTGGCTGAAAAAAGACTATTTACCTTTTGGGATAACCTAGCGATGAGCCCCTGGCTTATTTATAAAGACGAAGGTAAAACCCAACAGATTTACTTTGAAAATGACCGCTCAATCGGCTTAAAGCTTGAGTTGACTAAACAAGCTGAATTGGGTGGTATTGCCTTTTGGGCAATAGGCTACGAGGGCGGCGACCGGCAGTTTTGGCAGATAATCAAAAACTGGCAAGAGAAATACTAACTATGGTATGGTAAATATAAAGGAGGGTCTTTTATGAAAAAAATAATTTATATTTTTCTATCTTTATTTGTTTTTCTTTTTATTTTAACCCCTAAGGCTTTTGCGCAGATGCCAAGGCAACTATTGAATACACCAAGAGAACAAATTGGCAACTCAGCAGGCCAGATGGTTTTTAAAAGCGGTGAAGTCGTAGAAATCGACAAAGAGGTTGATGGCGACTTGCATGTTGCCGCCGGCGAGGTAGGAGTCTTTGAACGTATCAAGGGGGACCTGCTGGTTTTGGGAGGCAAGGTGGTTGTTGACGGCCAAGTTGACCAGGATTTGCGTGTTTTGGGTGGCGAGGTGGTTGTTCGCGGCAAAATTGGCCGCAATGCCACTATCTTGGGCGGCAACGTCAGCATTGAACAAACTGCCCAGATTGCCGGCAGTCTCTTTGTTACTGGCGGCGAAGTGGTAGTTGATCCAAACGCCAAAGTCGTTGGCCAAAAAACCATAAGAAGAGCGCCGCAAAACGGCCTTGCCAGAAAACAAATAGGCCAGAAAATATCGCGTTTTTTAAAAGGCGTGTCAGCTTTGGCTTTGGCAATGAAATGGGTTTCTGTTTTAATCTTTGGCTTTTTATTTATTAAACTTTTCCCAAAAACTCTTAAACGCTTAATAACTGAAACAGAAAAAGACTTCAGCCGAAAACTGGTGAAGGGCACAATTTTGGCTATTGTCGGTCCTGTCATTGCTCTTTTTGCCATCTTTACCATCATTGGCGCCCCAATCGGGTTTCTGGCAATTGGCATTTTGGCAATTGGCTGGTATGCGGCAAAACTTATAAGTATGGTTTTTGCCGGCTATTTTCTTTTAGAAAAAGCAGCCAGCAAAAAGTTTTTGTTCTGGCCTAAAAAGCAAAACCTTTATGCCGCTTTTCTAACCGGCGTATTAGTTTTCATCACCCTCGGTTTTATCCCATTTTTCGGCTGGATGGTGAAACTTTTGCTAATCCTAGCCTGCTTTGGAGCACTTTATCAGGAGAAACTGGCGGTGTATAAAAAGGTAGAAAAGTGATTTTCATCAACTTCAAAACCTATCCCCAAGCAACCGATAAAAAGGCTGTAAAACTTGCCTTAGCTTGCCAGAAAACACAAAAAAATATCAAAGCTCCTCTTGTTCTTCTTATTCAGACCGCTGACATTGCCCAGGTTAAAAAGGATGTTGACTTGCCAATATGGGCTCAGCATATTGATCCGGTTGAGCCCGGCCGAAGGACGGGTTTTACTACTGCGCTGGCTGTTAAAAAGGACGGCGCCGAAGGGGCGATGCTGAACCACTCAGAACACCCACTGCTTTTTGCCGATTTAAAAAAAGTGGTTAAGTTAGCTAAAAAACAAAACTTAAAAACACTAGTTTGTGTTAAGACTATTGACGAAGCTAAAAAAGTTAAAAACCTAAATAGTGATTTTGTGGCCCTTGAATATCCACAGCTGATTGGCACCGGCATTTCCATGGTCGATTCTAAAAAAGGCCAAAAACAGTTAGCAGAATTTGTTAAATTAGGCATTAATTTCCCCATAGTTGGCGCCGGAATAAGCAAAAGGCAAGATATTGAAAAAAGCCTTGAGCTTGGGGCTCGCGGCATTCTTGTTTCCTCGGCAATTGTAAAAGCTAAGAACCCACAAAAAATTATAGAAGAGTTAGCAATGGGGTTTAATTAGTGTATGCAAAGGTCCGTCCTTGGCGTAGGCCAAGGACGGACCTTAATGAAAATGCGTTTAGTCATCCAACGCGTCTCGCAAGCAAAAGTTACTGTCAACAAAAAAGTTGTTAGTCAAATCAGCAAAGGTTTTTTAGTGCTTTTGGGTATTGCCCAAGATGATACTGAAGAAAAGCTTGACTGGTTGGTTAAAAAATTAGCCAGTTTGCGGATTATGGCTGACAAAAAAGGGAAGATGAACTTAGGGCTAAAAGATGTTGGCGGCGAGGTTTTGGTTGTTTCCCAGTTTACCCTGCTTGCCGATTGCAAAAAGGGCAACCGGCCAAGCTTTATAAAAGCAGCTAGTCCCGAAAAGGGCAAAAAATACTATAATCTTTTTATAGAAAAACTAAAAGCTCAGGGCTTAAAAGTCCAGTCCGGCGTCTTCGGCGCGATGATGGAGGTTTCTCTCACAAATGCCGGTCCAGTAACCATAATTCTGCATTATTCTGTTAAATAGAAAGGATGCTTTTATGGACGAAATAAAGAAACAATCGACAGAGAGGTAAGGTTTTTTGTTGGGAGTCTTTCTTTAGAAATTAAAACCTGATTTTTATGCAAAAAGATCTTATTTATATCCGGATCCCCCTGCATTAAAATATTCTGCTTTGCCTCCCCAAGCAAAACTAAAGCCCTCATTCGTCTTTTAGAACGCGCAGGTTTTTGTACAGCAGGTAAATATATTATAAGATAAGATTCGTCAACAGCAACTTCAGGAGCAATAGCTTCAGGCTCCCTTTGTAGTATTTCTTTACTCTTTTTCTCTATCTCTTTGTTCTCTCGCGACATATCTAAAATCAAAAAACTATCTGTTGGTTCTTCAAAGGAAAACTCGGTAGTTTCTTGATTTGAACTCGAGCCAATTTGTATTGCTGTAGGGTTTATTTTAATATTAAGCCTGTTTTTTTGACTAGTTATTAATTCTAATGTGGCCTTATCTTCCCCCTCGATGGGCAAAAACTCCGCGATATCATAATTGTTTCCGGCTAAACTAGTAATTTTCCCCCAAATCTTTTTCTGTTCTGGGGACAATTCTTCTTGTGGAAATTCTACTTTAGATACTATTATTTCTGTACCAGAAATTCTTTGTGCCTCTTCTGCCTTAAATACTGACTTTATTTCCGTAAGGGTGGGGGGGGTTAAAGTTTCCGGACGTCTACTTGATGGGTATTCTTTTGGAAGCGGAAGGCGGCAGCCAGTTACTGCTGCTGCTGCTGTTGCTGTTAGAAACTCTCTTCGTGTTAAACCCATAAAATATTTTTTATTCTTATAATTTCATTGATTTTAAAATAGCACGGTTTTTTTTAATAAACAATAGCCAAAGCAAAAAAGATGGTTTCTTCAATACACTTCAATACACGTCCTTCTCCTTGTCAAGATTTTCTTGTAGAATTGATAATGTCATTTCTAACCTGCTGTATTTTAATTACGGTTTACCTATTACGTATTACCTATTACGACTTTTTATCCATTGACTTTTAGCAAAAGGTTTGATAGAGTGCTAAGAGTAATCACGAATATACGAATTTTAAGTAATATACGAATATACAAATTTATTTTTATTTATCTTTTAAGAATTATTCGTATATTCGTATATTAAATTTTGATTTGTATATTCGCGAATACTACCCTTGCCGATTCTAAAACGACAGCCTTCACCAGCTAATAAACCAATTCAAGTCGCCCCGCTTGTGCCCTTGCGGGATGTCGTTACTTTTCCTTTTACAGAAAACCTTCTTTCTTTTGGCCGTAAAAAATCAATAACCGCCGTACAAAATGCTTTTTCTAAAGACCACCTGATTTGCTTAGTAGTCCAAAAAGACCCCAATGTCAGCGAACCCGGCCCTGATGATTTCCACAAAGTCGGCACGATTTGCAAAATCGAGCGGATTTTAAAAACAGATGAAGAAACAAATGCCTTAGTTAGAGGACTAGCCCGAGTGAGGATAGAAAGGGTTTTAGGCAGTGAGCCTTACTTTTTGGTGGAAGTCTCCGAGATCCCGGAAATAACAGATAAATCAGACGAGATGGCTGCCTTGGTAAAACACTTAAGCTCAGAACTTAAAAACGCGGTTAATTTAGGCAAAGCAATGAACTTTTTGGTTTTTATGAAATTAATGTCCGGCGTTTCCCCTTCTGAGCTGGCCGACCAAACCGCTTCAACTTTGGATATTGACCCTGCTGAAAAGCAAAAGATTTTAGAAACCGCTGATGTTAAAAAACGTCTTTCCATGGTTATCGAGCATTTAGCCAAGGAAAAGAAGATCTTGCAAATTGAGCGTTCGATTGCTTCAAAAACCCAGAAAAAGTTTGATAAGTCAATGCGCAAGCAGATTTTGCGCGAGCGTATAAAAACTATTAAAAAGGAGCTTGGCGACAAAAAAGAAGAAAAAGAGGAAATTAAGGAATTTCGGAAAAAAATCAAAAAAGCTAAGATGCCCAAACTAGCTGAAGAAAAGGCTAAAAAGGAGCTCAAGCGCTTATCTAAAATGCATGCCTACAACCCCGAGTCCGGCTATATAAGAACTTATCTTGAATGGCTTTTGGATATTCCCTGGGGAAAGCAAACCAAAAACAATGTTTCCATAAAACAGGCAGAAAAAGTTTTGGAAAAAGA
>Ga0180438_10005214_pt1 | contig 18211 bp, 11 predicted proteins | sample SS_ome_12_FD_132455 | JGI IMG/M metagenome (GOLD analysis project Ga0180438, IMG submission 132455) | Hypersaline lake sediment archaeal communities from the Salton Sea, California, USA - SS_3_D_2 metaG | ecosystem: Environmental > Aquatic > Non-marine Saline and Alkaline > Hypersaline >...
CGAAAAACGACTCCCGATAGCAGGGGATCCGCGGGAAGAACTGCGGAACCAGTTCCGGATGATTGAAATTGAATTCCTTGCTGGTCTGCAAATCGTGGCGCTGGGAACTCATCCACAGGAAGTTGCAGTGGAGAATGACTTCTCTCCCCGCGATCGGACGCCCGTAGCTCTCGACCAGCCCGGCCATGGCGACCGGGTGGATGCCGTCGACGCCCAGGTTGGCGAAGCGGTCCTCGCCGGCCAGCTTGTTCAGATAGTGTGAAAGGGTCTCGTCGCTGGAGACGTAGTGCCCCCAGACGACCGAATCGCCCAGCACGAGCGTGCGATCCTGCCGGCAGACGTCGCGACAATAGCGTTGGTAGATCCAGTAGTCGTAGCCCAAGGGGTGCGGAATCCGGTAGTCGGGCGTTGCATCCAAGGGTTCCATCCGGCTCCAACCCTTCGGAAGGAGGCTACCCGCGGCCAGCAGCAAGACGACCGCGGCAACCCATTGCCGCGGGGTGAGGCGGACGGCGTTCGAGCCGAAGGGGACCTCGGGTACGGCGGTGTCCGAGGGCCCGGCGCTGGGTTCTGGTGGTTGCTGCTGCATGGAGTCCGCTTTCTCACTTACCGTGGATCGGGAGTCTTTCGACGGGATCGCTAGAACTGTTGATAAATGAACTCCTGCGTGCCTGTGCCCCCGAAGATTACCAAGTACGCTACCATCGACACCACCAGCGCGACGTTCAGCGGCGCGCAGGCCAGCACCCGCCGCATCCTCGATTCGTAGGCGATCTGGTAGAGCCACACCGCCACGATCAGGGCCAGCATCAGCAAAGGAAAACGCGGATCGGCCCAGCCACTGGTGAAGATCCGTCGGAGGATCAGCCAAGCGTGGGAGAAGCTATCGGCGCGAAAAAACACCCAGGCCAGCGTGACGACGGAGAACGTCAGCAGTTGCTTCACCAACCGTGGTATCCGTTGTTTGTAGAACGGGCTGCGCTCCAACTGCCGGGTCAGCGCATAGCCGAACGCGTGGATCGCGCCCCAGATTACAAACGTCCATTGCGCCCCGTGCCAAAGGCCGGAAACAAGCATGGTCGCGGCCATGTTGACGTAGGTGCGGAGTTCTCCCTTGCGGTTTCCACCCAGCGGGATGTAGACGTAGTCGCGAAACCAGGTCGACATGCTGATGTGCCAGCGTCGCCAGAAGTCACCCAGCCCGGTGGCCAGATACGGATTGTTGAAGTTGAGCATCAGGCGGACGCCGAGCAGCCGCCCGATGCCCCGGGCCATGTCGGTGTAGCCGCTGAAGTCGAAGTAGATCTGCCAGGCAAACGCCACGCTCGCCAGGATCAGCGCGGGCGCATGAAAGTCCTGCGGCGCGGCGTAGATCTGGTCCACGTAGATCTTCAGATAGTCGGCCAAGGCGACTTTCTTGAACAGCCCGACGACGAAAAGCGAAAGCCCGTCGGCCACGTCGCCTCGGGTGATCGCCGGCGTACGGCGCAACTGGGGCAGCAGGTCCCGGGCCCGGTCGATGGGCCCCATCAGGATCGCCGGAAACAGGGCCACAAACGTGGCGTAGTTCAGGAAACTCGGCTCTTCCTTGAAACCGTCTCGGGCGGAGTCGATGCTGTAGGTGAGCGAGCGGAAGACGTAGAACGAGATGCCGATCGGCCACAGGTTCAGCGAGCCAACGGTGTATGACGTGCCGACCCATGCCAGCAGCGAGTTGACGCCGTCGGTTACGCACGTCAGATCGGGAGGGAACAGCGCGAATCCGGTGCCGAGTTGCGCCAGCAGCCAGTTGAGGTTCTCGACGAAAAAGTAACGGTACTTGAAGAAGGCCAGCATTCCCAGCCCGTTGAGCAAACTCAATACCAGCCAGGGGCGCTTGCTTCCGGCGTTTACCAGTCGCAAGGCCGCCAACAGCCCGACGAGCAAGCTGCAAATCACCAGCGGCCAGTAGAGCGGGTTGTAGATTCCGCCAAAGAACCTCCGCCGCGCCGCGCGCAGGCTCGCTTGGCTCGCCATGCCCACCACAACCACGTAATCGACGCCGGTCAGCCAAAGCAGCAGAAGCAAATACAGCGGGTTCAACCACCCGTAAAACACGTACGAAGCCAACAACAGCCACGGCACGCGGAGCCGCGTCTTCGTCACGGCCAGGTAGACCGCGTAGAAGATCAGGAAGAAGACGGCAAACGTCCAGGTTTGAAACGGCATCGTGCGATCTCGTCCGTCGTGTGTTCCATCGGTACGCGAAGGTGTGCCTCCTCATTCGCAGCAGGCGATGCCGAGGCGCTTCCGGCCCCCTGCGATGCTTCGGCACCGGCGGCCGGCTTCTCCCTCGCTTTTCCGGTCGCCTTCCTGACGCAGCGAAACCCGATCGTCTCCCGGGGGAAACAGGCGTCGGTGAAGCCCGGGTTGTCGGCCGCCCGAGAGGTCGACTGGCACGCATCCTTGCTGCTGGCCCACGAACCGCCGCGCAGCACGTACTGTTCGCCCTCGTCCGGGCCGTGCGGATTTCTCGCCGGGCTGTTGGCATAGTAGGTCTTGCCGTACTTGTCGGTGCACCACTCGGCGACGTTGCCGTGCATGTCGTAGAGCCCCCAAGCGTTGGGCTTCTTCGTGCCGACGGGGTGCGTTTTCTCCGCAGCGTTTTCCTTGAACCACCCGTGGTCCTTCAGCATCCGCGGGTCGCTGCCAGAAGCATACTCGCTGCTGCTTCCGGCGCGGCACGCGTATTCCCACTCGGCTTCGGTGGGCAGCCGGTACCCCGTGGCGTCGTAGTTGCACGTGGTATCTTCGTGGTAACAGGGCTGAAGCCCCTCGGCCTCGGAGCGGGCGTTGCAGTACATGGCGGCGTCGACCCAGCTAATCATCTCCGCCGGGCGGTCTTCGCCCTTGAATTTCGAACCGTTGTCGAGCATCAACGCGACGTAGTGCTTCTGCGTCGTTTCGTATCGGTCGATGAGGAATTCGTCGATTTCCACGTCGTGGGCAGGCGATTGGTCCTCCTCGCCGCGATCGCTTCCCATCGTGAACCGTCCCGCGGGAATCCGCACCATTTCAATCCCCAGGGCGGTGGTGACCATCTCGGGCGGCGCGTGCGAGACGGGCGCCGGCCCTTCCACCTTCGTGCACGATACCCCACAAACCCCAAGAAGCATCGCCGGCAGAAGCAACCATCGCAGGCGCGTGCCGGCTCGCTGGTTCGACGTTTTCATTTCGTTTTCTCGACGGGGACCCAGTCGGGCTCCTTGTTGCACTTGCCGTCGGTCGTGATTTCCACGTACCGATTGGTCTGGCCGGGATCGGCCACGCAGATGTTCCATCCCTCGGCCTTGGCGCCGACAATCTCCGGGATCAGCCCCAGACGCTTGACGGCGGGCCCGCGGCTGTACGTGACGTACTTCCCGTCGGGCGACCAGTCGATGTGGTAGATCTTCGTCGGCTTCTCGCTGGTGAGCACCTCTCGAACGTTGACGACCTTGACAGCGGGCCCCGAGAATTCGAGGTCGCCGACGCACAAGGCCCAGTCGCTCGGCCCCCAGGCGACGCGCTTGCCGTCGGCGCTGATATCGGGGCGGCAGCCGGGAATGCCAAGGTCGATCACCCCGGCACCGTCGGCTTCAATCGCCAGGATGGCGTGTTTGTACCCCATTCCTGCGTGGACCGTCGCCAGAAACCACTTCCCGTCGGGCGACCAGCAGAGATTGTAAAGGTGTTCGATCTTCCGGTTGGGATGCTGCCGGTGCGTGCCGGTCTTCAGGTCGTAGATGAAGATTCCCTTCGTCGCGTAGTCGGTGTAGGAAAACTTCTCGAACTCCCCCTTCAGATAGGCGATGGCCGAGGAATCCGCTTTCCAGCACGGCTGCCGGGCGTTCTTGGCCACCAGCTTGCGACCGGTGCCGTCGATGTTCATGTAGTAGAGATTGCGGATCTTCGACGGGCCTTCCCCTTCGTCGACGACGAACGCTAGCTTCGTGCCGTCGGGAGATGCGTGGGGGTATAATTCGTTTAGCTCAGGCGTGTGCGTCAGGTTGACCGTGTCGGAACCGTCCGCGTTGCACACGTACAACTCCCAGTTACCGTCCTGATACGTCTCGTAGACGATCTTGTAGGCGACGTGCTTCAACTCGCTCGAGAGGTCCTCTTCTGCGGCAGCCGCGGGGCAGATCGCGACCATCAGCAGAGGAAGAAACCCAAGCCCCCAAGCCGGCACCATTGCATGATTCCTGATTCTCATTGTGTCATGCTCCCCAAAATGAACTGGTTTCCACGATACCACGATAGCCGAAATCACCGGAGGCTGCTACTCCCCGCTTTTCACGCACCGGAAACCGACAAAACCGTGAATGTCCTTCCCGAAGCACGTGTCGGTGTAGCCCGGATCTTCGTAGTTCCGATAGGACGAACGGCACATGTTGGGCCTCGAATTCCAGCACCCTCCGCGGACGACTCGGTCCTTCCCGGTTTCAGGACCGCGGGGATCCCGTGCGGGACTTTGCCCGTAGTAATCCTCCCGGTAGAAATCATGGCACCATTCCCAGACGTTGCCGTACATGTCGTACAGTCCCCAGGGATTCGGTTCCTTCTGCCCGACGGGGTGCGGTCCCCGGGTGCTGTTCCCCTTGAACCAGGCGTGAAGCTCCAACTCGGAGGGGCTGTCTCCGAAGCAGTGGCGGGTCTCCGTGCCGGCCCGGGCGGCGTATTCCCATTCCGCTTCGGTGGGCAACCGGTATCCGTCCGCTGCGAAATCGCACTGCCCGGTGGTCACATCGTATGCCGGCTGGAGTCCTTCGAGACGGGAACGGGCGTTGCAGTAGTGCACGGCGTCCGCCCAACGTATCTGCTCCACCGGGTTCTGCGCCCCTTTCCAACGAGAAGGATCGCTCCCCGTCACCCTCTGGTATTCCTCTTGAGTCACTTCATACTTGTCGATGCGGAAGGGGCTCACGTAGACTTTGTGGGGGCTCTCGTCCACTTCACCCTGCTGGTCGCTCCCCATCTGGAACCAGCCGCCGGGGATGGCGACCATTTCGACCCCGCCCTGGGTCGTGTCGAGGGAAACACCCGGCTCCTTTGCCTGCGGCTCAACCCTTCGGCAACCCGAAGGCCACAGGGCGACAAGAGCCAGCGCGCCCAACAGCGTGGCGGCGGTCCTCCTGACGAATCGGTGCTTCACTTTCTCCTCGCAAGATCAGTCTTTGGAAGCCGGCGGCAGCCAATCGTAATCCCAGTGATGCCCGACCCAACCGGGCGGGCTTAACGTGATCGTCTCACCGTCGGCCACTCGCACGATGCAGATCGGGCTGTGGACCGTCCAGCTGCCTCGATGGGGAATCTTGACATACGCGATATACCGCCCGCAGTGCGACCACCGCCCGCAGGGATCCTGCCCAAGTTTTTCCTTCGGCAGGGTAACGATCTTTCCGTCCGTTCCCTCGGGCAACGCGGGATCGAACTTCCGCAGGCCCAGACTCCCGCCCGAATTCCAGCACATCCACTTGCCGTCGGGCGAGAAGGCGGGGTGGCACTCGCCGCCGCCCGCCGGATGATTCGGCAACTTGCGAATCTCGCCGCCGCCGGACGACATGAAATCGATGCTGTACCTGCTGCCGCGGAAGTTGCGAATCTCGAAGATGAACCACTGGCCGTCGCGCGACATGTCGACGACGTCGACCCTTTGCTGGATTCGGACGGGCCGGCTGTTCTGGCCCGTGGCGACGTCCGTGTAGACGATGCCATTCTTGCCGCAATGGGCCGTTCGCTTGCCGTCGGGCGTCCAGACGTATCCGCCCCAATGCTGTTTCGTCTTCAGGGTCTCGAGTTCTACGAGGTAGTCGCCGTAGTTGTAGGTGAACATCTTCCCATCGGGAGCAGTGCGCGGCACGTGTTCTTCCCGGTCCGGCGTGTCGGTGAGCCGTTTCAACCCGCTCCCGTCGGCGCCGATGATGAACAAGTCCCGCGGGGCATAGTTGCCGCTGGCGTCCTTCGCCTTCTCGGGATGCATAGCGATCACCAGGCGATACCCCGTTTGACGCAACTCTTCCTTCAGGTCTTTGATCCTCACCTCGCCGAACGGATCGCATCGCGGCGGCATTTGCCACTCTGCCCGGATCGTCGGCTCCGCCTCGGCCGAACCGCCGGCAGCCATAACGATCACGGCCAACCTCACAGATACGCGCAGCTTCATGATCATTTCCCTCTTTCGCTGAATGGTGCCGGTGCCGAGAACCACAACATTCTACGCCAGCACGGACGAGATCGCAATTGTGTTGAACTTACGCCGCAGGCTTGCGAGGTCTCTTCTCTGCCGATCATGGGCCTTGCTGCGGGCCCGAAAATGCCGCTCCGTGTGACTCGTTGGTCATCAGTGAGCACTTCTCCTCACGCCGCCTCCGTCTGCCCGCCGCCCACTACCTTCGGCGGGCGCGGCTTGCCAGATCTTCCTCTCGTGGGTTCTATTCGCAGTTCTACCACGTGATCGGAGAAATGTCGATCCGGGTGTTGACGGCGTATGGATTCTGGTACACTGGCAGAGGCCTGCATAATTGAGCCGCGCCATACCGGCAACACAAACGCCCACGCTGATCCCTGCCTTCGGGAGAACTTGGAGAATGATTCGCAACATCTGCGGAATTGTCTTGACATTAGCTCTGTTGTCGGCGACGGTCGCTGCGGTCAACTGGATCTCGTCTAGCCACGCACTGGCCCAGGATCGGCAGCCCGCGACGGACAAGGCGAAGCAGACGGACCCGACGCGAGAAGTCGGTTTCTCCTGGGAAGAGGCCTGGAGCGAGTTGCAGCGACAGATTCAGGCAGGCGGGAAGACGGTCTGGGTGATTCTGGGGTTGTCGTTGATCGCCGTGGCCTTCATTCTCGAGCGCCTCTTCCGGTTGCGCCGCAAGAGCATCGTCCCCTTCGGGTTGGCCCAGCGTGCCGGCGAGCTGTGGCGCAACGGCAACCATGCGGCGATCGTCAAGCTGTGCCAGCAGCGCAGGTATCGCAAGACACCGTTGGCACGGATCGTCCATTTCCTCGTCGACCACCGCACCGCCCGACTCGACGACTTGAACAACGTCGCCGGAGACATTGCCTCGCGGCACTACGACCGACATTCGATGCTCAACTATCCGATCCTGACCGTCGCCACACTGGCCCCGTTGCTGGGGCTGTTCGGCACGGTCGTCGGCATGATCGAGAGCTTCGACCTGGTCACGCTGGCCGGCGAAATGGGCGATCCGCGGGTGCTCTCCGGCGCCATTTCCAAGGCCCTGATCACCACGGAGTTCGGCCTGCTGGTGGCCATTCCTACGGTCTTCTTCTACGCAATGTTTCGGCTGCGAACCAGTTATCTGTTCAACGTCTTGGAAGAAGAAGCCAGCACGTTGATCTCCGACTGGTTCATCGAGTCGGTCTCGGCGGAGGACAGCGATGCGGCTGCGTAAGGAGAAAGGCGGTGAAGAGCTGGGCGTGCAGATGGCGCCGCTGATCGACTGCGTGTTCCTGCTGTTGATCTTCTTCCTCTGCACCTCCACGCTCAAGCGGATGCACCGCGAGCTGGCGATGCGCGTGCCTGACGCGTCGGTTGCCGTGCAGTCGAAGTATTCGGCTGAACCGCTGGTGATCCAGATCGTCGATGACGGGACGGTCCTGGTCGAGGAAACGCCGATGACTGAAAAAATGCTCACCCGGCACATGGCCACGCTGGCCCGTGAAGACCCTGACCGCATCGTGCAGATCGACGCGACTGCCCCGGTGGCCTTCCAGCACATCGTGTTCCTGATCAACATGCTGCAAGATAACGGCCTGACGAACGTGACGCTGGCTCCGCTGGAGGCCCCGCCCGACTGGAGCAACGTCGGACGCGGGCCGGGTAGAGGAGGTGGCGGAAGATGAGGGTGAAGAAAGCGGGTTCGGGCCAAGCGTTGGGCGTGCAGATGGCGCCGCTGATCGATTGCGTGTTTTTACTGCTGGTCTACTTCCTCTGTACCAGCCACGTCACCAAGCAGCACAAGGACCTGGGAATCGACCTGCCGGAGGCGGCGTCGGCCAAGGAGACCAAGTCGGCGCACCAGACGTTGATTATCGAGGTGACCCGCGACGGTACGATCTATCTCGATTCGCAGCCGATGACCACCCGGCTTCTGCACCAGCGGCTCCGCGAGGCAGTGGTCGAGGCCCCGAACCGCCCGGTCCGGATCGACGCGGACCGCAACACGGCTTACGCTTACATCAGCCCGCTGATGGACCTGTTGCAGTTCGTCGGGATGAACGACGTGGGTTTGCGAATCAGGGACCGGGGTGGAGTATGAACCATGACGTCACTGGATCTTCGACCCGAGAAGAGGGGTTTCGCCTGGGGCACGTTCTGGATCACGCTGTCGGCCGCCGTCCATATTGCGCTCGTTGTCTGCTTGATCTTCTCCTCGCCGATGCGCGAGTGGTTTCTTGCTCGCGCCGATCCGACCGACGCGCTGGCGAACGTCTCGGCGCGGCGGATCTCCGAGGCCGTGCAGAAGATGCTCGACGCCCATACGCTGCGCATGGCCGAGGACCTGGAAGAGGGACAGAAGGACTTGGCCGAACTCTGCTCTCGCCGCGACCGCGTGTATGATCAGTACGTCACGGACGTGCGATGGCTGATCGAAACCCGGAAAGACCCACTGGCGATCGTGCCGTTACGGTCGATCCAGCCGGCAGACTCGCACGCCGACAGGCTGTGCAAGACGCCGGTCCGCGACAAAGACCTCTTCGAGTTGTACGAGATCGCTCAGGACATGGAGCGAGCAGCGATCGAGGCGTATCGGCAGATGCAGGCGATCGAGTTGGCCCGGCTGCAGCGCGTCGATCTCAGTGAGGCGTCCGGGCGCACACAGATCCCGATCCCGGAACACCGGACGCTGAACGTTGACATCTTCTACGAGCGAATCGACAGCGTCAGCGACGGCCGCATGGAGAAGTTGAAGAAGGAGTTGGCGGCCGCCCGCAGCGAAGTCTCGTCGATCGTGGCGTACATCGCCCGCATGCTTGATTTGGCCAAAGGGCTGATGGGCGACGCCGACGGTGTGACCATCGGCCTGGGCGACGGTATCATGACCATCTTCGGCGATCAGGATTTCGGGCACAGTTGGCGGTACGAGGACGGGCTCGCTCAGGGGTACTCGGCGCAGGATCCACGGGCTTTCGACCATCCCTGGGGGCACGGCGTGGGGCCGGTTACCCACCGCGATCAGCTCTACCCCAAAGAAATGACGCAGCTCGGCGACGAGCCGGCCTTTCCGGGGCGGAAGATCATGCTCCAGGGGACACAGCCGGGCGCCTGGATGTTCCTCGACACCTGGTACATCATCGGCCCGTTCCCCAATCCTAACCGCGAAAAGATCGACTATCCTTACCCGCCCGAGGCAAGTATCGCGACCGGAATCGATCTGGACGCGCAGTACATCGGCTGGGAGGGCAGGCCGGTGAGGTGGCAGTTCCGCAAGTCGAAAGAGGTTTGCATTCACCCTCATTTCGACGACCCCCGGCACCAAGAATGGTCAATCTGGTACGCCTACACCGAGGTCTACTCCGACCGGGACCAGCAGCGGATCTGCATCTTCGGTAGCGACGACTACGGAAAGGTGTGGGTCAACGGCGAGCCGGTCTACGGTAGCGGAACCACGCCCCATCCCTGGATCCCCGACCGGGACTACCGGCCGGTCCGGTTCCGAAAGGGCTTTAATCGGGTGCTGTTCAAGCTGGAAAACGCCTGGGGACGCACCGGGTTTTCGATGTGCATTCTGGTCGGTGAGGAGGTGTAGCCGTGCAGATCTCCCGTGCCGCGCTGCTCGTGCTTGCGGTCTTGGTGGCCGGATGCGGGCATGGCTCCGGCGGTCAGAAGCAAGAGACCGACGCGCTGCTGGAGAATCTCCGTAGCGGCGGGACACAGCATCGGGCCCACGCCGCTCGGCGTCTGGGGGAGTTGCAGGCAGAAGCAGCGGTCGGGGCCTTGACCGAAGCGCTTCGCGACCGCGAAGAGCAGGTGCGGCTGGCGGCCATCGAGGCGCTTGGCCGGATCGGCACGCGCGAAACGATCCAGCCGCTGTGTGGGACGCTGAAGTCCCAGGCCTGGACGGAACGTCGGGCAGCCGCCGAGGCGCTGGGAGCCGTTGGCGACGTGGCGTGTGTCACACCGCTCGTGTCGATGCTCGGTGACGAGAACTCCGCAGCGGCGGGCGCCACCGTGCAGTCGCTGATTGCGATCGGCGCGCCTGCGGTCGAGCCGTTGATGGAGGTTGTCCGTGCGTCGGCCATCGAAATCGAGTCGTGGCCGCCTGCGGAAGAAGCACGGACCGAGGTGGATGTGTCAAATGAGAAGAAGGCAAACAAGAAGCCGACCAAGGGCAAGGAGGATCCGGCAAGAGAGGCCGGCGTTGTCGGTTCGCCCGTGCCGGTTGATCCAGAGACGACCCGGCGGCGAGCCGTCATCGAGAAGATCGAGCGGGCAGTCTACGCGTTGGGAGAGATTGGCGACCGCCGAGCAGTCGAAGTCATCCGTCCACTGCTCGAACTGCCGCACGACACGCTGAGTGTCACGGCCGCCGTGGGCTTGAGCAAGCTGGGCGAACTGCAGGCCGTCGAATTCCTTGTCGACCGGCTGGGAGCGGCAGATCCCGTGGCGGAGACAATGGCCCGATCGGCCCTCGAGCGAATGGGCACGACCGCGCTTGAACCACTGTGTCGAGCTGCTTCCGAGGGTCCGACCGACCAACGCCGTGCAGCCGTCAAGCTGCTTGCCCGACTGGACGATCCGCGGGTGCTTTCGCCGCTGCTTGCCGTGTCGGTTGATTCGGACGGACGGGTCCGCTCAATGGCGGAGCAGGCATTGCAGTCACGCCTGGCGCTCGACGCGGCGTTGGATCAGTTGCTCGAAGCGCTCGATCACGAAAACCCTTCGATTCGCCGCACGGCCCTGACGCTGATCGGCAAGTCGGGCCAGTCGTTTCCTGTGGATGCGGTAACGCCTTTGCTGGAGGACGAGGACCCGGTGATCCGTGCTGCCGCCGCCGGGCTCCTGGGGCAGCAGCAGGAGGGCAAAATTACGATCGAGCCGCTGGCACGCCTCATCGACGACGAAGACGAGCGGGTCCGGTTCGCTGCCGCCGCCGCCTTGTCCGCGATGGGTGATCGGCGGGCCAATGGCATGTTCCTTGAGGTCGTCAAAACCGGCGACGTCACGCACCCCTATTTCGCCAGCGCCGTGAAGGCGTTGGGCGACACGGCGGAGCGCCGGGCGACCGACCATTTGCTGCCGCTGTTGACAAAAGAGGTTCCCAAGGATCGCGATCAAGCCAGACGACTTGCGGCGCCGATCGAGGAGGCCCGTCGCGCAGCGGTGAAGGCGTTGGGCCGGATCGGCGACCGCCGAGCCACGCGGCCGATCGCCCGGTTGATCGAAGCAGACACCGTGCAGCGCGGCGTACCCTACGTCGAGGTTGGGGAGGCTCTCGGGCGGCTCGGTGACCCGGCTGCGTTCGATCCGCTGGTAAAGTTCCTGCAGACGGCCAGCTTTCGCACGCACGGCGCGATCCGGCGCCCCGCCATGCACGCGCTGGTGAAGATCGATCCGCGCCGGGCCGTCGACGCGCTGACCGATCAGTTGCTGCACCACGTCGATCCGGTTGATTTCGAGCAGAACCGGGATATCTGTCTGATCTTCGCGGAGCTGAAGCACCCGCGGACGATCGCCACGCTTGCCGAGCGACTGGCCAGCGACGCGCCGGAGCAGCGACGCGATGCGGCCCGAGCACTGATCGAGGTGGTGCGGGCGAACGTCCCCGAGGCCGTCGCTGCGATGGAAGAGGTTTCGGCGGGCGGGCGGGCGGGCATCGCCTCGGCTCTGGCCGAGATCGGCCAGCCGGCCCACCGGCCACTCGTTGAAGCCCTGGAGAGCGACTCGGCCAAGATCCGCCACGGGGCGGCCTGGGCCGTCGGTGAGACGGGTGACCCGGAACTCGGTGAGGCACTGCTGCCGCTCGTCGAGGATGAGCACACGGAGGTCCGCGCGGCCGCGGCGTGGTCGTTGGGGCAACTCGAGTATGAACCGGCTTGCGACGCACTGATCGGACTGCTCGCCGATACGGAAACGAAACCTCGCATGTCTGCGGCCCACGCCTTGGGCTCCTTCAAGGCTCAACGGGTCGTCGCGGCTCTGGTCGCCGCCTGGGGCGACGCGGACGCCCAAGTTCGCCGCGAAGTGCTCAGGGCATTGATGCGTACCGGATCGCCCGACGGACGCAAGATCCTCCAACGAGCGTTGGAGGACGAAGACACGGGCGTCCGCGCCTTGGCTGCCCGAATCGTCAAGGACATCGCACGGCACACACCCAAGTAGCGCAGGCAAGGTGGGGCCATGGCCGTCTCTCGCAGACAACACGTGCTGATCTTGGTCGCCACGACGGCGTTGCTGTTGCTGTTCACGGTCGGCCTGGTCTACATGGTAGTGCGGGGTGGGCGCACTCGCCAAGCCGCGGGCCGCCCGGCCGAGGAAGCGCAGGCGATTCCCGACGCCCGGCTCCGTAACTTGCTGGCCGACTCCGAGACGCGGCTCGACGCGGCAGTGCAGGCCGGCAAGCGTAAGCTGGCCGTCACGCTCCCACTTCTGAAGCGATATGCCGCCGAGGACAAAGACCCGCAGGTCCGCGAGGCCTGCGTCCGCTCGTTGGGGCAAATCGGCAGTATCGACGCCGCCTTGGTCCTGGTCACGGCAACGGGCGACGGCGATCGCCGCGTGCGGCTGGCGGCGATCGAAGCGCTCGGTCGGGTACCCGATCCCGCCTGCTGCCGGGAGTTGGTCCGGCAGACGCGTGCCGAGGACGCCCAGATCCGTCGGGCGGCCGTGATTGCGGTGGGCGCCTTTGCCGCCGAGGAAGCGAGCGCGGCGCTCGACGCGACCCTCGATGACCCGGACGATCAGGTCCGACTGGCGGCCGTCCAGATGCTTAGCCGCCGTCAGGACACCGCGGCACGCCGGGGGCTCGTCAAGGCCGTCGAAGATGTGTGGGCAGACGTTCGCCAAGTTGCCGCCACGTCGCTGGTCGAACAGGCTCAGCCCGACGACTGGCCCGCCTTATGTCGCGCCATGCTCGACGACGAGGAGTCGGTCCGAGCCCCAACACTGGAATTCGCCGGGCAGGTCGGTGAGCCAATCGTGAAGCAGATGGAGAAGGCGTTGAGGGATGCCGCCGCAGACCGCCGCACGAAACCGGTCTCGATCGCGGCCCGCAACGACGTCGCGAGACTGCTTATGCAGCTTGGGGGCGACGGCGTGGTCGGCCCGCTGATTCTCTGCCTCGACGGTGCGGATCACGCGCCTGCCGCGGCCTCGGAACAGCTCCGCTCGGCCGTCGTGAAGCACCTTCAGGAGCGGGGGGAAGCGGTCCTCGGTCCGTTAAGCGAGGCCGGCATCGAAGCCCGCGTCGGCTTCTTTGCCAAGGAGGCGGTCGCCCGAGTCTGCCGACACGTCGGGCGGCCGGCCGCGGTGCCGATTCAGGAGTATATTCTCCGCTATCGTCTGTTTCCCCACGTCACCGAATTGAAGCTGTGGGTCGAGACGCTGGGTGAGTTGGGGGACCCGCAATCGGCCGCCGCGTTGAACCGGGCACTTGCCCAAGACGTTCCGGAGATCAACGATCTGGTCATCGCCGCACGGGCCAAGATTGAAGCCGTGTCCGGCACGAAGCTGCCGCCCGCGAGACCTGACTTGGGCCGGATCGAAAGCGAAGAGGCGTTCGAGATTCGTCGCGGTCTGCCGCCCGGGGGCAGCGCCTTGCCGGAAATCACGCCCGGCGAGTTTCCGGAAAACGCCATGGCCTTCCTGACGCTCACCGACGCGCTGGTGCGGCCGGAAGACATGGCGATGCGAAAACCGCTGGAGCTGGAACTGAGCCGTCGCGACGGGAAGTGGGACGCCAGCGTCTCGGGCACTGCGCGGAAGTACAACCAGGCCTTTCACACGGGCACGTTGGAAGAAATGGGCGACGGGGGCGTCCGCGTCGAGTTGCTCGTTGGCGATGACCCTTGGGTCACGGGCGGCTTCGGCCAGTACGAGATCGATCTGCGCCTGGGGGACGATGGGCTATCGGGAAGCTACAGCGGCCGCTACAACTATCGCGACGTTTCGGGCCGGGTGACCGGCCGGCTCTTGCCGCTTTTGCCTCCGAGCCAGAACGAGGCGCCTCCGTTGGAAAGCGGCGAGCATCCGCGATTGGTCTTTCGCCGGGGTGAAATCCCGGCCATGCGGCGCCGTGCGCAGACGGATATCGGTCGGGCGATCGTCCGCGCGATCCGCGACCGCGTGGCCGATCGCAGTGACACCGGCCACGGTGGGCTGGGGCTCGACGGCGCCGTCGGCTGCGGATTCCTCTACGCCCTCTACGGCGACGAGCCGATGGGCCGCCGCGCCGTGCCGGCACTGATCGAAGCGGCGAGACGGACCGGGTTTGCGCATCTCCATCAGCGGGCCTATGACCTCAACTCCGCTTCGATCGCATACGATTTCGTCTATGATTGCCTCACGGCTGGAGAACGGGACGAACTCACCGATTACCTGGCCAAAATGCACGGCATCCTGGTGCCGTCTGTCGGTCTGACCGGCAACTTCAACAACGGGCCCAACAGCAATTGGACCGCCATCGGGCTGGGCGGCACGGGTCTGGCGTCGCTGGCCACGCTTGGCGAAAAAGGACCGATAGGCGTCCACGAACCCCCGGAAGTCAAACCCGCCTTCGAACTCGTCGCCGAGAAAGGGGCAAACAACGGCGACGTGCCCGTCAACCAGTACGAACCCGGACAGGTCCTGAAACACTGGCTCATGGCAGGACCGTTTCAGAGCGGGCCCGGCGTGGATCTCGTGGCGGCGCTGGGCGGCGCAGAGCACGCGCGGCCGAAGGCCGGCGCGCCGGTCGAAGTCGACGGCCACAGCGTCACCTTTGCTCCGCTGCCCGGAGGGGCGGTCCGCAAGACGGCCGGCATGGGCCGCAAGCCGCACAAGCTCGTGCTGCCGGCCGCGGCCGATGACTCACGGAGCCTGTTGTACGGTCTGCTTCGTGTTGATGAGCAGAGCGGCGCAAAGATCGATCTCACCTTCCCGTACGGTTTCAAAGCGGCCACGCTCTGGATCGACGGCCGGGAAATCCCCAGCGGCAGCAGTCTGCTCTTGCAGCCGGGCCTTTACCGCCTGCTGGTCGAGGTCGAAGGACCGGTCGTCTGTCCCATGCTCTACGAAGCCAACGTCCACCAGCAAATGGGCCTCTACCAGCGTTACCTCCGCCGGCAGCAGGCCTACCGGTCTGCCCGGAAGAGACACGCGGAAACGGGCCATCGGCAGGACGTTCCGCTGAAGCTCGATCTTTCCACGCGAGCGATGGTTGCCTGGTGGCGGCTCTCGATCGGAGACCATGGCTGGGGCACCGAGAGCGGCTATGCCCATGCCCACGGCAACCTGATGCCGTTCACGGCGGCGTACGAGACGGCCACGGGGCGGCGCGTGATCCCCGGCACGGGTATCCCGTGGATGAACCCGCTGGTGCTGGCGGCCACGACTGCCAGCGGCCGGCCCCGGCTTAGCAGCCTCAAGGAGGTTCCGCTGGGAATGACGATCCACGTGGTCGACCCGGAAGTGCGACCGGCGCTGCTCGAGCGCCTTCAGCCCGAACGATTTGCGGAGACGGCCCGGCGGATGTCGTGCAAGGAGTTGGCATTCCTGTTCGTCAACTACCCGCTGGACGCCCGGCCGCGGCCGGCCGAAGAGGTGATGCCGAAAGTGATCGCCGACCGGGCCAAAGGGGGCTACCTGTTCCGCAGCTCCTACGATCGAGGAGAGGACGATATTCTGGCGGCGATTTTCCTTCGCAGTGATCCTAACGACGGCCCCTGCTACTTCTACCAGGAGTCGGGCACCTTCCGCCTGGTGGGGCTGGGGACCCAATGGGCCATCGGGCTGCCCGGTGACAAGCGCAACTGGCAGTATGCGCAGGAGAACGTCGTGCTGGTGCCGCCCAGCAACGGGCGAGGGCTGGGCAAGGAAATCTACTTCGAGCCCCAGTCGGACGGCTCCGGCGCCGTGGGAGCCGAAATGTCCGACGTCTACCGCGACGGCGACCTACCGATTCGCGCTACCCGACATTTCGCCGTCGACTTCAGCGGAAAGAGCGGAGCACCGGCGCTGCTGGCCGTCGTCGACCAGCTCGACGGCGGCGCGGAGAAGACCTGGGTCATGCACTCAGGGGGCAAGGCGACTTCAGTCAGCAGCGGTGAATTCAGCATGACCGGTCAGTTGCCCGACACCTCGTTGCACGGGCGGCTGGTCGGCTCTGACGGTGTTCGACTGGCGACCGGGCCGGTGGTCTGGAACCAGCACAACCGGGAGTTCGACAAACAGCAGAAGGCGCCGGCCGCTCGCGGCTCGAAGGACGTGACCATAAAACGCGACGAGATCCCCGAACGGATCGACCACCCGTGGGGTTCGCAGACGACGCTCCGCGCGATTGCCGACACGGAGCAAACCGTGTTCTTCTTCGTCATGACGTTGCAGCGGGGCGATCCGCCGGAGATCGAGGTTTCCGGCAGAGGGCTCGACGCACAAGTTACCGTCGGCGACCGCGTCGTGAAGTTCGTCGGCGGAAGATTGAGAATCGAATGATCGTGGAGTGCGGCGACTCGCCGCCTTCCTTTTCGCGAACTCCCGAAGGCCCCCGCTTCTCTTCCGGAATGATCGCCGGAAGGCCAAAGCGATTACGATTCATGGGGCCTCAGACCATTGGACCGGGCCGAGCCTCTTCCATCCGCCGCAGATATGCAAGAGGAGGACGAGGAGGTTCCTCGAGCGAATTGCCGGGAACGGCATTCACGTCGACGGATCTTCCCGGCCGGGCGGCGCGTGCCTGGGTTCTTGCAGTCGGTCGCCCAATCGCCGAGAATCTATGAAGGGGTACTATGAATCGGTCCATTCACCGGAAAGCCTGTTCGATGAAGAAGCACTTCGGCTTGTTATCTTGGTTCTGGCTGTTCTGCATGGCCACGGTCACAGGTTGGGCCCAAGAAGGCCCATCCGAGAAGATTGCCTGTCCAAACGGCCTGAGCGTGGATGCCCGTGACTGGCCATGGTGGCGCGGACCGACGCTCGACGGCAAGGCGGTCGGGCCGCAACCGCCGACGGCCTGGAGCGAGACGCAGAATGTCATTTGGCGAGTCAACGTGCCCGGTCTCGGGCACGCGTCGCCTTGCATCTGGGGTGACCGGGTCTTCGTTGCCACTGCGGAAGGGGCTCCAGGTGAGTCAACCACGCGGAAAGGCATTACGATCGTCCATCCCAGCGGTTCCGGCGAAGTGCAGTCGCTGCTGTGTTACGATCGGGCCACCGGCAAGCGGCGTTGGCGAACCGACGTACATCGCGGCAGCTTCCTCTCGCGTCACGCGAAGAACTCACACGCTACGGCGACCCCGGCCTGCGACGGCGAACACGTGTTCGTCGTGTTTGCCAACCATGGCAAGGTATGGCTCTCGGCCATAGATCTCGACGGCAGCATCGTCTGGCAAGAGGAAGTCGGAGCGATCGAGGGACGATACGGCTGCGGTGCCTCTCCGCTGCTCTACAAGTCCCTGATCATCGTCAACGTCGACCATCCGGGAGGCGGCTACATCAAGGCCCTGAATCGGGCGACCGGTCGCCCGGTTTGGCAGGCGAGGCGCGAGAAGTGGTATGGTTTTTCCTCACCGATCGTGGCCCCGCTCGCCGGGCGGGATCAACTGCTGCAAAGCGGCATCTACGCGTTGACCAGTTACGATCCACTCAGCGGCAAGGTGTTCTGGACCTGTCAGGCCCCCTCGAACACGCTGGCCAGCACGCCGATTTGCACGGAGCCTTCGGACGCAGCGCCGTGCGTCTTCGTCACCGGCGGCGACCCGCAGACGGGAATCCGCTGTATCCGCGCCGACGGCCGCGGCGACGTAAGCGATAGCCACATTGCCTGGGAGAACACGGTGAAGGTCTACGTCCCCTCATCGCTGCTGATCGATGGCCGACTGGTCGCCGTCAAGGATATCGGCGTCGCGGCTTGCTTCGATGCCGGCTCCGGCAAGAAGCTCTGGGAGCAAAGGCTCGGGCAAGGCGAGTTCAGTGCATCACCCGTCGCCTGTCAGGATCTGGTGTTCGTTCCCAACGAAGCGGGCCGAA
>Ga0180438_10005215_pt1 | contig 18210 bp, 20 predicted proteins | sample SS_ome_12_FD_132455 | JGI IMG/M metagenome (GOLD analysis project Ga0180438, IMG submission 132455) | Hypersaline lake sediment archaeal communities from the Salton Sea, California, USA - SS_3_D_2 metaG | ecosystem: Environmental > Aquatic > Non-marine Saline and Alkaline > Hypersaline >...
AGATCCAGAGGAGGAAGGCGGCTGTCTCGTTTCGCCTTTGCCTTGGCCGTTGTCTGCTTCTTGCCCCCTGAGGCCCGACTGGCCCGGGAGATCACAGGAGGAGGCGGTAGCTCCCTGGTCTTTGGAGCAGGAGCAGGACGGGGCTTCTGGGGCTTTGTCACTGACGGAGGTCTCAGATGGCCATAGAGAGAAAGCCCCGCTTTCCAGGCAGAGGTCAGACCATTTTGTATCTGGTTGAGGGAAAGGTCAAAAGTCAGAATCAACCCGACGATAGCTGTGGTCAAGAGGATCAGAAAGGCCATCAGTGAGCCCAGAGCTTGGCTCAAGACGCTGCTGACAGCCCAGCCCACGTAGCCGCCACCCCCACCATCGCGGGCTAACTGAAGGGGATCGGGGTTGGGGGAGAGGAGGTGCACCAAAGCCAGGCTAGCCAGTAAAACGAGCTCCAGCCCGATGACCATCTTCCAGCCGATTATGTTCCCAGGCTGGAGATTGTGGGCCAGGAGGATGACTCCCCCTGCTCCCAGGGCCAGGGCCACAGGATAGGCTCCCCAACCGAAGAGACGATACAGGAAGACTGCCCACCAGCCGCTGACCGTGCCCGGGCTGATGTTGAGTAGACTAAGGAGGGTGAGGACTCCCAAAGCCAGCAAAAGAAGGCCCAAGATCTCTCGCTGGCGTGAGTCCAGGCTGATCTTCCATCGTTTCAAGTGTGTCCTACTCTCCCTTCATGGCCGTCCTTAGAGTTTCAAGACTTCCAAAGTCTCAGAGACTTTGGAAGTCTGTGCTGGTATGGAGGGGGTTAGAAAGCATGCCATAATTGATCGGAGGCGTTGGCGCCTCCATTGGCCGTCCAGGCTTGCCTGAGGCTCAGCCGCAGGCGGTGACGGGCGCTGTCAATGTCCAAGATAAGCACGGTCACTCTGTCGCCTTCTTTGACCACATTGCGCGGGTGCAAAAAGTCTCCCTCGGCCAACTCTGAGATGTGGATCAATCCCTCTAGACCTTCTTCGATGCGGGCGAAAGCCCCAAAGCTGACCACATTGGTGATCGTGCCTTCGATCAACTGGCCTACTTTGTAGCGTTCTTCCACCAGACTCCACGGGTCGGGCTGCAAGCGTTTCAAGCTGAGGGCGATCCTCTGTCGTTCTCTATCCACGCCGATTACATAGACTTCCACTTCCTCACCGCTACGCAAAACGTCGTTAGGATGGGCCACCCGTCCCCACGACATTTCGGAGATGTGGATCAAACCTTCCACGCCACCCAGGTCAACGAAGGCACCGAAAGAGCATAGGTTGGTGATCCAACCCCGGCAGACATCACCCTCGCAGATTCTATCCCACACATTATCCGCTGACCGGCCCTGTGGGGCCGATGGACGCTCTGAGAGTATCAGGCGATTTTTCTCTCGATCTACCTCGATGACCCTCAACGAAAGATTTTCACCTATCCGGCTGGCCAGCTCTACCCTTCTTTCCTCGGCATCCATATACCGAGGGAAATCAGCCAATTGCGAGATAGGCACGAATCCTTGCAAATTGTTCAGCTCAACCAGCATCCCCCCACGGTTGTAGCCTGTCACCTTCCCATTAATGGCCTGGCCGTTAGCCAGGCTCTCCTGAATCCACTGCCAATCTCGCTCTAGTTGGCTTTCTTCGCTGGCCCAAGCGCTCTCGCTGTCCCCTGGCGCTTCCGGATCGTCTTTCCCCTGCGGGCTCAGAACTTGGTTCTCGGGTCGAAGCAACTCGGCCCCAAGCCCTCGTAGAATCTCTTCTTCGTTCACGGGAGGAGATACTGCACTTGAATACTCCCCCTCACGTAATAATACCTCCCAATAACTCTCATCCAGTGGTTTTTCCCACTCGTTATCAGTGACATCCATTTCTCCTAGCCTCATTTCGCTCGTCTCACCGAATCACCGACTTTCCCCAACGGCACTGTTGCGCCGATTCAACGTGCCAACTGTGGGGTAGGGTCCGTAGCCCCGTTTTCAGTTGTGCGGCCATAGTTTGCAAAAGAACTTTTGTGCTAGCTTTACCTCCTTTACCCCTTACAATAATTTAAAAATCTCAGTCTACACCCCCTTCTATCAGGCACCTTCCAGGGCCGTGACCGAGATTTTCACCCCTTTCCACCCCACGTCGAGAGGCTTATGATGCCTGCCTCATAGCCAATTTCTAATACGCCCGCGCATTGTTATTATATGTCACTTGACGATGCTTGTCAAGAAAGTTTGTGTGTTGACTTTTTGCGAGTTGTGTGTTACAATATCCATGTGTCATCTACAAGACGGTATACAAAAAAGTGACATATATTTTTAGAAGGGGGGTCTCTCCATGAAAGAGAGAAGCGAAAGGACAGGGGAAGTCAGATGCTTAGCCTGTTTCGAGCGTATCTGGGTTCCTAAAGGAGCAGAAAAAATGGCCTGTCCCAACTGCAGCGCGGAATGGTACATTTCTTGGTCGGGTCCATTGGCCAAGATCAGAAAGCCGGTCTGGGAAAGCTGGGAGAGGCGAGAAGCACTAGAGACGCAGCAGAAGGGGAGGTAATGACAGAATGGCCCTCAAACGCAAAATAGCTTATATCAACCTGTCAAACGGGGAGATCGAGACCGCTTCCATCCCTCTTGAGATGCGCAAATTGTATCTGGGGGGGCGGGGGATGGACATGTATCTCCTGTACAATCACACCAAGCAGGGCATTGACCCGTTGGGGCCCGACAACGTGTTGTTGGTCAGCGCCGGGGTCCTGGGCGCTACCCTGGCCTCGGCCTCATCCCGCACCCACGTGGCAGCCAAGTCCCCTCTGACGGGGTTCGTGGGCAGCACCAATATGGGGGGCTTTTTCGCCCCAGAACTACGGTGGGCTGGCTTCGATCACCTGGTGATCAAAGGCAAAGCCAAAAAGCCGGTCTATCTCTGGATTAACGATGGAGAAATTGAAATCCGGGATGCCTCTAATGTCTGGGGACAGGGAGTCTTTGATACCCAGGAGAGCATCCGCCAGGAACTGGGGGACGAAGAGGTCAAGGTCATGTGCTGCGGCCCGGCCGGTGAGAACCTGGTACGTTTCGCCAACGTGATGACCGGTCTTAAAGACGCTGGTGGCCGGACGGGCATGGGCGCAGTGATGGGCTCCAAGAATCTCAAGGCCATTGCCGCGCGGGGCACCATGGATATCGAGATCAAGCACCCGGAGCAGGCCCTGGCATACGATGAGCAGATAGTCAATAAAGTGAATAGAACCAAGTTCACTCAGATCATGCAGAAATGGGGCACCATGTTCATCTATGGGGTGACCAACAGCACGGGCCTCGTCCGCTGCCAGAACTTTCAATTGAACCAGCTCGTGGGTGGGGACATCGAGTGCGAGTACATCGAGGATGTTTCCTTCGGCACCGAGGGATGCTTCGGCTGCGTCATCCACTGCCGTCACAAGTATATCATCAAGGAAGGGCCCTACGCCGGGACCTACGCCCAGGGACCGGAGTACACCAGCCAGGGCGCTTTCGGCATGGAAGTTGGCTGCAACAATTTCAACACCGTCCTGGTCGGCAACCACCTGGTCAACACCTACGGCATGGACACCCTGGAGACGGGCAGCATGATCGCCTGGGCCATGGAGCTGTACGAGAAGGGCATCCTGACCGACAAAGATACCGACGGCCTGAGGCTGGAATGGGGCAACGACGAGGCAGTCCTGGAGATGGTCCGTCGCATAGCGGAACGCAAGGGGTTGGGCGACATCCTGGCCGAAGGGCCCCTGCGGGCGGCCAAGAAGATCGGCAAGGACTCTCTCAAGTATAACATTCATGTCAAGGGCATGAGCAACCTGCACTCAGATGAGCGACCCACGCCGGCGCTGGCCCTGGGCATTGCCACCAGCTCCCGGGGTTCGGACCACCTGCGGAGTCGTCCGGCTATTGACCTCTATCATCTGCCCGAACCTGTGCTGCGCAAAATCTACGGCAATCCTACCCCTTATGATGGCCCCCTTACGTCCGACTATACCGACTATGAGGGCAAACCCCGCCAGGTGCAGTGGCAGGAGATGGTTTACGAGGCTGTGGATTGCCTGGGCATCTGCAAGTACCACACTATCTTCCTCAGCCCCAACTTGCTTAGCTTTGACGAGTTCTCCGAACTCCTCTACTATAATACCGGCCTTGAGATGTCTCCCCAGGAGATCTGGGAGGTGGCGGACCGGGCCTATACGCTGGAACGTCTGTTCAATATCCGCGAGGGGTTGACCAGGGAGCACGACTGGCTGGTAGACCGCTACTTCGACGAGCCGACTCCGGTTGGCCTGCCCGTCGTCCGGGGCAAGACGATTGACCGCGAAAAGTTCAAGAAGATGATTGACGAATACTACGAGCTTCATGGTTGGGACGAGAACGGCCTGCCCCGGCCGGAGACACTGGAGAAGCTGGGCCTGGACAAAGAGCCGTCCCACAAGCTCTAAGGGCCTTGCCATTGATGTGCGGGATGGATTAGTTAAGGAGGCTTTACTCACCATGCAAAAGATATTAATCGTGGACGCTGAGAAATGCACCGGCTGCCGGGCGTGTGAAATGGTGTGCTCGGTCAAGCACGAGGGCGTGAGCAACCCCAGCCGCTCCAGGATTCACGCTATCAAGTGGGAAGCAGAGGGCTTTGTGCTGCCCATGATCTGCCAGCAGTGCGAATCGCCGCCCTGTATGGCAGTCTGTCCTAAGGACGCTATCTCTCGCGACGAAGAGCTAGACCGGGTGATGGTAGACTATGATCTGTGCATCGGCTGCAAGATGTGTGTGGCTGCCTGCCCCTTCGGCGGCATGGGGATTGACACCGTGGCCAGAAGGGTGATCAAGTGTGACCTGTGTGACGGCGATCCAACCTGTGTCCGTTTCTGTCAGCCGACGGCATTGCAATATCTGCCTCTCAACACGGCCAACCTGAGAAAGAAACGGAGCGCTGGCCTCAAGTTTGCCGAGCTGATGACCAGGTTCGCATGAGAAGGATAATATGACAGGAGTTACGCGGTGAGAGCCAAACCGTCGGTTGAGCGGTGCCCTGAGCCCTGCCCTGAGCAGAGTCGAAGGGTTGTCGAAGGGTAGGCCGAAGGCCGTATCGAAACCAGGTTTGACAGCCAGCCGATGTGTTCAACTCGGTGTCAACAAGCAGAGAGTTAGCGCAGCGCTGCTGCCGGATGGTGGACGGTGCTCCGCTAACTCTCTGTCTCAGACATCTCATATGCCCACTGGTCGAGATTTTCGGATATAAATGATGAGAAGGAAACAAGAAGCGGTTCTGGTCATCGGCGCTGGCATCGCTGGCATCCAAGCCTCCATTGACCTGGCCAACATGGGCTTTCGGGTTCACTTGGTGGAGAGGACGCCCAGCATCGGCGGGCGGATGGCCCAGTTGGATAAGACCTTTCCCACCAACGATTGCTCCATCTGCATCCTGGCCCCCAAGATGATCGAATGTGCCGGGCACGAAAACGTCAACCTGCTCACTTACTCAGAGGTGTTGGAGGTCACGGGCCAGGTCGGTGATTTCAGGGTCAAGGTTCTAAAAAAGCCCCGCTACATTGACGTGGACAAATGTACCGGCTGCGGCGATTGTGTGGAGAAATGCCCGCGCCGGGTCCCCAATGAATTCAACGTGGGCCTCGACAAGCGGAAGGCCATCTACCTGCCTTTTCCGCAGGCCGTCCCGCGCAAGATGACCATTGATGAGGAGAACTGCCTTTATTTGACGGCCAGGGAGAAAGGGCGGTGCCGTTTGTGCGAGCAAGCCTGCCAGGCGGGGGCCATAGACTTTGAGCAGAAAAAAAGGACCGTGACGCTGAAGGTAGGGGCCATTGTCATGGCCACAGGGTTCGACCCCTACGATCCCACCCCGTTGAAAGAGTACGGCTACGGCCAGATCGCCAACGTCATCACCGGACTGGAGTACGAGCGACTCATCTCAGCTTCCGGTCCCACCAGTGGAGAGTTGCGGCGTCCGTCGGATGGCAAGGTCCCGGATATCCTGGCCTTCATCCAATGCGTCGGCTCACGGGATATCCACTACAACCCTTACTGCTCCAGCGTATGCTGCATGCATGCCACCAAAGAGGCCATCCTGGCCAACGAACACTACCCTGATCTCAAGTCTGCTGTCTTTTACACGGATGTGAGAGCCGTCGGGAAGAGGTTTCAGGAGTACATCACCAGGGCCAGACAAGAGTACGGCGTGGCTTTCATCAGAGGCCGTCCGGGAAAGATCACTGAGGATTCCGAAACCGGAAACCCCATCATCTGGTACGATGAGACCATCCTCACCGAGGCAGAGGATCCTGTACGCAGGGCGACGAGCATGGAAGCAGGGCTGGTGGTGCTTTGCCAGGCACTGATCCCCCACAGCAGTCACCGGGAAATCGCTGAGAAGCTGGGTCTGGAGCTGGATGAGGCAGGGTTCGTGGATATTCCAGACAAATTGTCCCGACCGGTGGATACCAATATGCCCGGCATCTTTGCCTGCGGCTTCTGTCAGGCCCCCCAGGACATCCCGGATTCGGTCATCCAGTCTTCGGGGGTGGCAGCCAGGGTGGCCGAACTTTTGAGTGGAGGGGAGAACCTTACATGAGCGATATTCAAAGCGCAGTGGAGAGGGCCCGTCGCTACTTCGACGAATCTGACTACAACTGAGCGCAGTCGGTCCTGCAGGTCATGCAGGAGGAACTGGGGATAGCGAGCGATCTGATCCCCGGGATTGCCTTGGGCTTTGGTGGCGGCCTGGGACGCCGGGGTTTGGTCTGTGGGGCACTGAACGGTGGGGTGATGACCATCGGCCTCCGTTACGGGCCGATGCAGGAGAAGGATGCCGCCTACGCCCAGGTGCTGGAGCTTTGCCGCCGCTTTGAGGGACAACATGGCAGCGCCCTATGCCGTGAGCTGACAGGGTGTGATTTCACCACCCCCGAAGGCAGGCAGAGGTGGAGCGACTCAGACGGCCATGCAAAATGCAGGCAATTCGTTAGCACGACGGTGGAGATCCTGCTGGACTTGCTGAATAGGCAGTAAAAAGATCTTGGTACTATCTCCATCACTCCGAGCCCCGTCCCCAGGGCGACTAACATGTGTTGAGCGACACGGCGAAGAAGCCTGAATTTGGGTTGAGAGAGCAGTCAGGGTGAATGCGGAGAAAACACCAGAACATTATATGAGGCAAGTCTTAGCTCTGGCTGCTGAGGCCCTCGAATTCGGCGAATTCCCCATCGCGGCCATCGTTGTCCTTGATGACAGAATCATCGCTAGAGCAACTGCTTCAGAACAACGCGAGAGACGCTTTCTGGGCCACGCTGAACTGGTAGCACTGGAAGAAGCCGACAGGTTACTGTCTCTTGACGATCGGTGCAACGCCAAACTGTTCACCAATCTTGAGCCGTGTTTGATGTGTATGGGCGCGACTATGTCGTTCTTCTTGGGAGAGCTCTATTATGGTCTCGAGTCACCAGGGGATGGGGCCGTCAATCTGGCCAAGGGGTGGGTCAGAAAAGAAGGGGACATACCTGGCTATCAAATTCCCAAAATCATAGGGGGCATATTGCGGGAGGAGAGCATCAAACTCTTTGAAAAGTATGTATCCCAGAGTCCACCTGGCCCCATGCGAGATTGGGCGGAAACTTTGACAAACTTGGGTGAACCTAATTAGGAGAATGACGCATGGGAAAAGCCCGCATAGGCGTATTTGTTTGTCATTGTGGGAACAACATCGGCGGGGTGGTGCGCGTCCCAGAGGTAGTGGAATACGTCCGCACTCTGCCGGACGTGGTCTACGCCGAAGACAACATGTACAGTTGCTCCGAAGAGGGGTTGTCCTCGATCAAAGAGAGGATCGCCGAGCACGATCTCGATCGAGTGATTGTGGCCTCCTGCACCCCTCGCACCCATGAGCCCCTGTTCAAGCACGCCTGCGAGGAAGCGGGGCTGAACAAGTACCTCTTCGAGTTCGTCAACATCCGCGAACATTGTTCCTGGATCCACATGCACGCCCGAGATGAGGCGACGGAGAAGGCTAAGAGCCTCGTTCGTATGGGGGTGGCCAAAGCTCGCTATCTGGAGCCCCAGGAAGAGTTCCAGAGTGACGTGTACCCGGCTGCCCTGGTGATCGGCGGCGGCGTCTCGGGCATGACAGCGGCGCTGAATCTGGCCAACCAGGGCTTTGCGGTGCATCTGGTGGAGCGAGAAGCAGAGCTAGGTGGTCTGCTGCAAGAGGTGAACAAGGTGTTTCCCACTTACGAGGACGCCAGCGAGTTTCTGGCTCCTCTGATCGCGCAAGTAGAGAATCACCCGCGTATTACGACCTATCTGCACAGCCAGGTAGAGAGTGTCGAAGGGTTCATCGGCCACTTCCAGGTCCGGGTGACGAATGGGCAGCAGGAAACCGAGTTTGAAGTAGGGACGGTCATCGTAGCGACGGGCGCTCAGGAGTTCAAGCCCCACGGCTATTACGGCTATCCCATGCTGCCCAACGTGGTCACCCCGCTGGAACTGGAAGAGATGCTGAAGAAGGGGATCGAGCTGCCGCAGAACGTGGTCATGATCCACTGCGTCGGAGCCAGGATCATCGAGCGGCCCTACTGCGGGCGCTTTTGCTGCACTGCCGCCCTGAAAAACGCCGTGCTCATCAAAGAGCAGAATCCCCAGGCCAAAGTGTATGTTCTCCAGCGCGACGTGATGGCCTATGGGGAGCACATTGAAAGGCATTACCGGCAGGCCATGGAGCTGGGAGTCCGGTTCATCCGCTACGGCCTGGACAGGCCCCCTGAGGTCATCGGGGTGCGCCAAGCCAGGCAGGTCAAGGTCTTTCACCAGTTGATTGGCAAGGAACTGACCCTGCCCGCCGACCTGGTGGTTTTGGTCACCCCGTTGGTCCCGCAACCTGATAGCGAAACGCTGTCCAAGATGCTGAAGGTGCCCCGAGGAGGTGAGGGCTTTTTCCTGGAGGCCCATCTCAAGCTGCGACCTATCGAATTTGCCACCGATGGTGTCTACGTGTGTGGGTCGGCCCGTTACCCTTCCAACATCAGCGAGAGCGTGTCCCAGGCCTACGCTGCCTCGGCCAAGGCCGCCACCCCGATGCGACAAGGCTTTGTGCAGGTGGAGGCCATCACTGCTTTCTCTGACGAGCGCCTTTGTACCGGATGCGGGACTTGTGTCCTGGTGTGTCCTTTCAACGCCGTCGAGTTGCGGGCTGGCGAGGATGGCCCGAGGTCGTGGGTCAATGCCACCCAGTGCAAGGGCTGTGGTAGCTGTGTGGCAGCCTGCCCCAACAGCGCTATGCAGCAGCGGGGCTTCACTGACCTGCAAGTGTTGAGCATGGTCGAAGCTTTGGTGAGTTCCTGAAACCCCATGAGTGGAGGGCGTTGATGGGAAAAAGTTCAGATAATTTCAAGCCCAAGATTCTCGCCTTTTGCTGCAACTGGTGTTCCTACGCCGGCGCAGACCTGGCCGGCGTGTCCCGTTTGCAGATGCCCTCGGATTTCCAGGTCATACGGGTGATGTGCTCAGCCCGGGTGTCGCCGGAGTGGGTCATCAAAGCCCTGGCCAACGGCGTGGATGGGGTGATAGTGCTGGGCTGTCACATAGGGGATTGCCACTACATCAGCGGCAACCATCGGGCCAAAAAGAGGTTCGCCCTGTTGAAGGAAATGCTGGGATATATGGGCATTAACCCAGCCCGGCTGTGTGTGGATTGGGTCTCGGCCTCCGAAGGGGCCCGATTCCAACAGATGGTGACCGAGTTTGTTGAGACTGTCAAGGAGTTGGGGCCTCATCATGGACCAGAAGGTTAGCCAGCAACTGTTCTCCAAAATGAGCCAGGACCCCTATGCCCGGTTCATGGGGATTGAACTGCTGGAGGTAAAGCCGGGCTACAGCCGGCTGGGCATGACCGTCGGCGAGCACCAGGTCAATTTCCACGGTATGCCCCACGGGGGAGCCATCTTTTCCCTGGCCGACGCCGCCTTTGCTGCGGCCAGCAACTCCCACGGCCAGACAGCCGTCGCCCTCACCATGAACATCTCCTTCCTCTCAGCGGTGCCGGTGGGGACCAAGCTCTTTGCCGAAGCGCAGGAGGAGAAACTGGGCCGGCGCACCGCCCTTTATCACATGACGGTCACCACAGAAGACGGCAGCCTGGTGGCCTCCTGCCACGGAATGGTATATCGCAAAGACGAACGGTTCATCGAGGGTGAAGATGCAAGACCCTAATTCGGCGCAACAGTGCCGTCAGAAAGTACGTGAGATAGCCGGTCAATTGCTAGCCAGCGGTCAGGTGGATGGCGTGCTCGGCCTGTGTGAGCAGCACGGCAGCATTGGGCCGTGTCTCTTCCAGGATGGCGATGATCTGACCTCACTGGTCTTGGAGCCCAAATACAATCTAGCCGATATCTGCAAGCTGATCCAGGCCCGGTTCCCCGACAGCCGGCTGGGCGTCGTGGTCAGGGGCTGTGACGAGCGGGCTCTTATCGAGATGGCCAAACGTGAGCAGGTGAACCTGGACGGGCTCACCCTGATCGGGCTGGCCTGCACAGAAGCCCAGGCCGTCGAGTGTCGCTGCCAGCATCCCTACCCTCGGCAGATTGATGCAGGGGGGAAGGTAGAGGGCGTTGCCCCGACCGTTGACGGGAACGTGCGGAAGCTAGTGGAGCAGAGTTTCGATGAGAGGCTGACCTTTTGGCACCACGAGTTCTCTAAATGTATCAAGTGCTACGGATGTCGCAATGCCTGCCCCGTCTGCATCTGTGACGAGTGTATCCTCGAAGACGCGTTGTGGGTCCAGCCGGGCGTGGTGCCCCCGGACTATGCCTCCTTCCAGATGATCCGCGCCTATCACATCAGCGACAAATGCGTCGGCTGCGGCGAATGTGAGGCCGCCTGCCCCATGGACATTCCTCTGACCAGGCTCTATGCCCTGATACGGGAGACGGTCAAGGAACTGTTTGACTATGAGGCGGGCGCGGACGTGGCTGAACCATCGCCATTGGCGACGACGTTGGAGGAGGCACCGATCCTTGAGGTTGGTGGGGGAGAGGTGGGATGACGGACACAATCAGTGAGATCGCCGGTCAATGCGATTTGTTTCTCTGCGTCGAGTGTGGAAAGTGTGTGGCAGCCTGCCCCATGACAGAGATTTTCAAAGATTTTTCTTACGAGATATCTCCGCGCGGGATGATCGAAAAAACCCTGATGGAATTTGATGTCCTGACGGACATTGGCATCTGGTTCTGTCTGACCTGCGACGTCTGCACCGAGATCTGTCCGGCTGGCGTCAGGTATCGGGATTTCGTCGAGGGAGTACGGCAACTAGCCCTGCGGGAGGGTCTCACCGAGCATGGCCTCTTCTGTCGGCGCTGCGGCGGATTCTTTTTACCCAGGCACACCTTGGAGTACATCAATGAGCAGTTGGAAGACGGAACGGTCCCCGACGAGTACCTCACTTTCTGCCCCAGGTGCCGTAAGTACGATTTCGGGGAAAAAGTGAAGGAGACCATACCTGGCAGACGAAAGGCGCTCCTCAGACGTGTGTAGCCCTCAGGAGGGCGGCTGCGACATGGAGAATCAGTTGATGAAAGTGAATTTGAAAATCCTCGGCTTGCCCACCCTGTCCAAAGTGGTGGGCAAGAAAGAATTGGACGTAAATTTTGAAGGGGCGACCGTCAATGATCTGATAGACCATATCGTTAAGCGATATGGCCGCAAGGCTGAAGAAGCTCTTCTCGACGAAAAGGGCAAACTGGATGTAACGATTCAGATTCTGCTCAACGGCCGAGAATGGATAACCCATGACCGTTTCGACACCGTCCTGAAGGATGGTGATAGCATAGCTCTCATGCTCATGGTGGCTGGCGGATAATTGCTCCGACTCTTTACAACCCCACCAGGATTTCCCCACCTTCTTTTGTCTGTATGTCCCCAATGTAATACGTGCAACCCAACTTAAATTTGCGTGATAAGCAACTCTGTGCTATACTAGGTTTTCGGGTAAGGGATTCCCACTAAGCACGCCCTTTAACTGGAGGGGATGTGCCGAATCAGCCTGTAGCGCCTGTGGCGCAAATCGGTTCCCCTGTCAGGATGAGAAAGGCGGAAGAATAACGAATTTAGGAGGAGAAAGTGCCGGTTGTTTCAATGAAAGAGTTGTTAGAGGCGGGTGTCCACTTTGGCCATCGCACCAGGCGATGGGACCCCAAAATGAGGCCCTACATTTTCACAGAGCGCAACGGCATCCACATCATTGACTTGCAGCAGACCATGGCCAGGTTGGAGGAAGCCTACGGCATGATCAGGGACACTGTTGCCGAGGGAGGTACGGTCCTTTTCGCCAGCACTAAGAGGCAGGCCCAGGAAAGCATTGCCTCGGAGGCTGAAAGGTGCGGGATGCCCTATGTCAATCAGCGTTGGCTGGGTGGTACATTGACCAACTTTCGGACCATTCGCCAGCGCATTGACTATCTTCTCGGCCTGGAAAGGCGACAAGAGTTAGGTGAATTCAGTCGGTTACTCAAGAAAGAAGCCCTGGGTTTACAGCGAGAGATTGAAAAACTGAATCGAAAGCTGGGCGGGCTCAAAGAGATGCGGCGCTTACCGAGTCTGGTTTTCATCGCCGATGTCCGGCGCGAGGCCATTGCCGTCAAAGAGGCCAACAAGTTGGGTATTCCCATTGTGGCCATGGTGGACACCAATTGTGATCCCGACCCCATTGATTACATCATCCCGGCCAACGATGATGCCATTCGGGCTATCAAATTGATCTCCAGCAAAGTGGCTGATGCTGTCTTGGAAGGGCAGCAGATCCGGGCAACCCTGATGGCCGAGGAAGAGGAGTTGGAGGGAATCGAAGAGAGAGACGAGATATATCTTGGTGCTTCCACGCTGGCCAAGCTCAGAGAGATGGGCGAATTCGAGGAAGACGAATTTGAGGAGTTGGAAGTAGAGTTTGAGGTGGAGCATGAGGAGGAGGTTGAGGAGATCACTGAGGAACCCGCTGAAGAAATGACCGTGGAGGCTGTCAAAGTTGTAGAGGAAGCTGAAGTAGAACAAGCCGGTGATGTAGGCGGGGAGATGGAAGAAGCTGGATGACGGCGGAAGGTGAGTGCACAAAATAGGACAATCAGGGGAGGTTACACCCACGTTGAAGATCACTACTGAAATGGTGAAGGAATTACGGGAGGAAACTGGGGCCGGGGTCCTAGACTGCAAAAATATCCTCCAGGAAACAGATGGCGATTTCGACAAGGCTGTCGAGTATCTGCGACAAAAGGGCCTGGCTGAGGCAGCCAAGAGGGCTGATCGGGTTGCCAATGAAGGCACCATCGGCAGCTATGTTCACGCTGGCAGCCGTGTGGCTGCTCTGGTAGAGATCAATTGCGAGACGGATTTCGTAGCGAGGACCGATGACTTTTTGACCTTAGCCCACGATTTGGCTATGCAGGTGGTGGCGGCCAAACCCAAGTATCTGCTTCCTGAAGATGTCCCGGCTGAGGTCATTGGAGCCGAGAAAGAGCGGGCCCAAATGGAGGGTTCAGGCAAACCAGAGCATGTGGTAGACAAAATCGTCCAAGGCAAGTTGCAAAAGTATTATCAAGAGGTCTGCCTGATGCAGCAGCCTTTTATTAAGGATGACGACCTCACTGTACAAGAGGTCGTCACCCAGATGGTCGCCAAACTGGGTGAGAACATTTTGGTGCGGCGTTTTGTCAGATTTGAGATGGGAGAAGAGTAGAGGTCCTGGGTGGCCTGGGGCATGACGATTCGAACCCCCAGGGCTTCTCAACCGCCTGATGGAGGTGCAGGCACCAGTGGTCAGATACAGACGAATCATGCTAAAGCTGGGTGGAGAAGCCCTAGCTGGCCCCTCAGGTTACGGCATTGACCCTCAAAAAGCCGACGAAGTAGCTGCCAAAATCAAGCAGGTCAGGGACCACGAGGTGCAAATTGCCATCGTCCTTGGAGCTGGAAACCTTTGGCGAGGCAAGGACGGCCTGGCCCATGGCATGGAAAGGGCTACCGCCGATCACATGGGTATGTTGGCTACAGTCATGAACGCTTTGGCTTTGCAAGATGCCCTGGAAAAAATTGGCATCACCACTCGCGTCCAGACATCCATAGAGATGCGGGCCGTGGCCGAGCCTTACATTCGGTTGCGGGCCACTCGTCACCTGGAGAAGGGCCGGGTAGTCATTATCGGGGCAGGTACGGGCAATCCCTACTTCACTACCGATACGGCCGCCGCTTTGCGGGCTATGGAAATAGATGCCGAAGTCCTGATCAAGGCTACCAAGGTTGACGCCGTCTACGCTGAAGACCCTTCGATTAATCCCAACGCCAGAAAATTCGACAGCCTGAGCTACATTGAGGCTCTCAACCTGCGGATAGGGGTATTGGATAGCACAGCTATTTCCCTTTGCATGGACAACGATTTGCCCATCGTCGTCGTTAGCTTGTGGAAGGCTGACAGCATCGAGCAGGCGGTTTTGGGTGAACCCGTCGGCACAATTATCTGCAGATAGCCTGTACCGCAACAGTGATGGTTGATAGGGGAGACGACCGCGGTGATTGAAGACCTTCTCAAAGAAACCGAAGAGCGGATGAGCAAAGCGGTGACGGCCCTGCAGAACGACCTGATGACGATCAGGACCGGGCGGGCCTCACCCTCTTTGGTGGAGCGGCTGCCTGTTGAATACTATGGTGCCCTGACCCCTCTCAATCAGTTGGCTACCATCTCTGCCCCTGAGCCCCGCCTGTTGACGATCAGGCCCTGGGATGCCAGCAGCCTATCCGCCATCGAAAAAGCCATTTTGAAATCCGACCTGGGGCTGACTCCCAACAACGATGGCAAGATCATCCGTCTCGTTATCCCTCGCCTGACCGAGGAACGTCGCCAGGAATTGGTCAAGGTCGTGGCCAGGCGGGTCGAGGAGGCTAGAGTCGCTATTCGCAACTGCCGCCGTGATGGGATCAACGACCTGCGCGAGTTTCAAAAAGAGAAGCTGATCTCAGAAGACGATTTCTATCTGGGCAAAGATGAGATGCAAGAAGCGACCGACAAGTTCATCAAGCAGGTAGATGAGATCGGTCGGAACAAGGAAAAAGAGGTTATGGAAGTCTAGAGGCAGCTATGGAAAAGAAAAAGCTGACCAAGCTTCCCCGACATGTGGCCATCATCATGGACGGCAATGGCCGCTGGGCCCAGGAGCGGAGCTTGCCCCGGCTGGCTGGTCACCGAGCTGGCACAGAGAATATCCGGCGGGTGTTGGAAGGGTGCGTCGAGTACGGGGTCAAGATCCTGACCATCTGGGCTTTTTCCACTGAAAACTGGAGGCGTCCTGAAGAAGAGGTGCGCGGCCTGATGCGCCTTTTGCAAGAGACCATCAAGCGGGAACTGCAAGAACTGCACAAACAAGGTGTACAACTGCGGCACACGGGTCGCCTGGATCGCCTCTCTCCCTCCCTGCAAAAGCAGGTGCGCGAGGCCATCGAAATAACCAAGGACAATGACCGCATCACTCTGAATGTGGCCTTTGATTACGGAGGCCGGGCTGAAATCCTGGAAGCTGTCAGACGCATCATCCAAGATGGAGTCCCCCCGGAGCAGTTGGACGAGACGCTTTTCAGTCAGTATCTCTACACGGCGGACTTGCCCGACCCCGATCTGATCATCCGCACCAGCGGTGAGTTTAGGGTCAGTAATTTCATGATCTGGCAGGGGGCCTATGCCGAGTATTACATTACTCCCGCCTATTGGCCTGACTTTGATGAAGAGGAGCTATATCAGGCTCTTCTCGATTACAGCCAGCGGGAACGTCGGTTTGGCCTCATTTCTTCTCAGTTGACCACTTGACGCTTACGCCGTTTAAAGCTCGACTCCCGACTTTTTCCAACAAGAAGGAGCCCGGGTGCTTATCTACCGTCTTTTGAGCGCTGCTGTTCTGATCCCCATCACTGCCTGGACGGTCTACGCTGGCGGGCTCTGGTTCCTGGCTACCGTAGCCGTCGTGGCCGGTCTGGCCGGATACGAGTTCTGCCGGATCATGCGGATAGGGGGATACAAACCAGCGCCCCTTTTCTCCCTGGCCTTGATCACGCTGTTTCTGGTGGACGCTCATTACCCAGCCTGGGAGATAGGTCCCCTCGGCCTGACAGCAATCATCGTCCTTTCCCTGATCTGGCAATTGTTTCAGAAAGATCGTTCGGCCCCCACCGTAGATTGGGCTCTGACCCTCGTTGGGGGCCTTTATGTTGGCTGGATGGCCCGCCATTTCATCGCTTTGCGAGATGGGCCACAGGGGCTGGAATGGGCGGTGCTGGCCGGGCTGACCACCTGGGTTGGCGATACGGGAGCCTACGCCATCGGTCATTGGTTGGGACGCCACAAGTTCTGGCCGCGCCTGAGCCCAGGCAAAACCTGGGAGGGGACGGTGGGTGGCTGGCTTTGTGGGATAGCGATGGGATCTTTTCTGGGCTGGGCGATGGGCTTTGGCCTGATCCATGGCCTGGCGGTGGGGACCCTCGTTGCTTTCATCAGCCCCTTCGGTGATCTGGGCGTTTCCATGATGAAGCGCCAGGTGGGGGTCAAGGATTCTTGGAACATTATCCCTGGCCATGGTGGTTTTCTGGACCGTATTGATAGTTTGCTATTCAGCGTGGTGGTGGTTTACTACTACGCCCATTGGGTAGTGGGAATCTGAAGGGAGGCCAGATGGACAAAGCCCACAAAAAAGTCATCAACGCCTGGTGTATGTATGATTGGGCCAACTCGGCCTTTATCACCACCATCGGGGCAGCGATATTGCCCACCTTCTTCTATTCGGTGGCCGCTGCTAGCCTGTCGGAGATCCAGCAGAGCCGAGCCACCCAGATATGGGGGCTGACGACCTCTATCGCGGCGGCCATCGTGGCTGTGTTGGCTGTCACCCTGGGTCCCATCGCCGACTATAGCGCCTCCAAGAAAAAGTTTTTGGCCTTTTTCACCGGCCTGGGTATCCTGGCCTCGTTCTTCCTGGTGGCGGTGGGGCAGGGCGCTTGGGTGCTGTGTGTGCTCTTGTATATCATGGGGCGGATTGGCTTCTCTGGAGGCATCGTTTTCTATGACGCTTTGTTGCCCCACGTAGCCCGCGAGGACGAGATTGACCAGGTGTCCAGCAAAGGGTACGCGCTGGGCTACCTGGGCGGCGGTATCTTGCTGGCGGTCAATATCGCCATGATCATGCTGGCTCCCCAGGGTGACATCCTGGGCATATCATGGAAAGAGTTCATGACCCGGCTGACGTTTGCCACGGTGGGCATTTGGTGGCTGGTCTTCTCCATTCCCATTTTTCGCCACGTGCCCGAGCCGCCGGGGGCTCGGGTGGAAGGCCCACGCATCAATCCCGTCAAAGCTGGCTTCCAGCGACTGGGCGTGACCTTTCACCATTTGAGGCAATACAGGCCTGTGTTGATCATGCTCTTTGCCTTTTGGCTCTACAATGACGGCATCAGCACCATCATTGACATGGCCACCATCTACGGCATCGAGGTGTTTACCGCCAAAGGGGTGGAGGATCCCACTATCCACCTCATCACTGCCCTGCTGATCACCCAGTTCGTGGGTGTCCCCTTTGCCTTGTTATTTGGTGCATTGGCCCGTCGGCTGGGGGCCAAGCGGTCCATTTACCTGGCCCTGACCGTCTACGTCTTGGTCTGCATCGGTGGCTTCTTCATGGGGGAAATCTGGCACTTTTACGTTCTGGCCGTGGTGGTTGGGTTCGTGCAGGGCGGCAGCCAGGCCCTCAGCCGTTCCCTTTACGGTTCGATGGTACCCAAGACCAGGACGGCCGAATTCTTCGGCTTCTTCAACATCATGGGCAAGTTCTCGGCCATCCTGGGGCCGGCCCTTTTCGCTCTGATGGGGCGGCTGTTTGGTGAGAGTCGCTGGAGTATCATTTCGCTTATTGTCTTCTTTGTCGTCGGGATGATCCTCCTGAGCTTTGTGGATGTGCAGAAAGGGGTGGAGGCGGCCCAAGCTACTACGGCGTAGCAGCCCAATCCCTCAAGAACTGCACCAACAGGCGCACGCCGACGCCGGTGGCCCCTGGGGTAGGCAGGTACGATCTGAGGGGATAGATTTTGTCGCTTTCTATCCAGGTGGTGCCAGCGATGTCCAGGTGAGCCCAGGGACAGCCCTGGGCAAATTTGCT
>Ga0180438_10005216_pt1 | contig 18205 bp, 14 predicted proteins | sample SS_ome_12_FD_132455 | JGI IMG/M metagenome (GOLD analysis project Ga0180438, IMG submission 132455) | Hypersaline lake sediment archaeal communities from the Salton Sea, California, USA - SS_3_D_2 metaG | ecosystem: Environmental > Aquatic > Non-marine Saline and Alkaline > Hypersaline >...
CCTTTATCTCGTCTAAAAGGCCCTTCTCAGTTTTTAAACGTTTTCTAAAAGGTCGAGCAAACACCATGGGAATTACTGCGTTCAACCGGCTCTCCAAGTCCAAGTGTTTCATACTATCGAGCGTGGATACTATTGGACTTGCGTCAGCATAAGATACAGTAGCGCATAAAGTCAGGGTTTTAATCAGTTCGGGATATTTTAACGCAAAATTTTGAACTAACATCCCACCAAGACTGATACCGCACAGGTGGATTTTTTCAATGACATTAGCATCGTCTAAGACGTGCTTGATGTCGTCGACGTACATATCCAGCGTGTATTTAATATCCGGTCTTGAGCTTTCTCCGCAACCGCGATTATCCATGGCAATAACGGTCATTTTATCTTTAAAAAATTCTATCTGATATTGCCACGATTGTAATTTCGTGCCGAATCCAGCGATCAATACGAGAGGTTCCCCTTCGCCTTCCTTAATATAGTTTATTTCAATACCATCGTCAGTCTTGCATTTTGGCATTTTCTATACTCCTTGAAATTTTTAATACTATTATGTATTAAACTTGACAGTATTTAAATATTCAAAAGAAGCATATCATGCCCTAGGATTAACTCGAAAAAAAGATTTTTCCATCTTTTTCTATTCGCTTGATTTTTCCTTCCTCTTCTAAATAAATAAGATGTCCAAGAACCTCGCTAAGTCCTAAATACGAATTCATTTGGTCTAATTCTCCAAAATGCTTCAAGGAAATTTGCCTGGGCGTCATGGGATTGTTTTCTATCATGGTTGATATTTCAGCGAGTCGTGTATCGTGATGTTTCTTTATTTCTAAGATTCGCTCGTGAGGATTGTAGATAATTTCTTGATGGGCTGGAAAAATTATTTTGGAGTTTAGGTCGTTGATGATATCTAAAGACCTTAAATAATATTGTAAAATGTTTGTGAAATCGTGCTCATCGCTTAAATTTGGATTTATAATGAAGTTGCCTATATGAGGCGTGATTCGGGAGAGTATGTGATCCCCCGAAAACAAGTATCGCTTGTTTTGGTCAAAAATGCAAATATGACCTAATGAATGACCGGGTGTCCAGATAATCTTGATTTTATTAGTATTTATATTAATTTCGTCCCTATCGTGTAGAATCCTGTCTGGAGCTTGGTAAATCGCCATTTTTGCCCAAGATGACATCATGATTGCAACATTCTTTACGTCTTCTCTACTAAATCCGTACTTTAACATCAAGTTGGCATTTTCTTCAGCAAGTTCCTCGATTTCCGCGTGGTTATCACGGTTAGATTCCCATTTAATAGTGCTATGAGTAATTTCGTGCATCATTAATTGGAGATCGGGGTTTTGTCGCTTGAATTTCTTCATTAATCCAATATGATCCATGTGTCGATGTGTAATGAAGCAATAATTTATATCCTTAATTTTCACGCCAATATCTCCAAGAGCAGAATAGAATAACTTGCTCCACTCAAGCATGTTCAAGCCGGCATCAATGAGGACGAGGTCTCCATCAACATCATATAAATACACGCAAGCATACTTTACTTCGAAGGGCACGGTAATTTTTATCTGGTAAACATCTTCTATCTTGTTTACTTCCGATGTAAATTTGAAATCCTTGAACAAATTTTTTACCTAACGATCTCTATTACAATGAATAATATAATGAAATTAGGAAGTTATTTTTAGTTTTCACAATTGGGAAACTTGATTATCATGAGTGAAAAAATGAATTTTCTTTTTATCATGACAGATCAGCATCGCGCTGATTGCTTGAGCTCTTACGGACATCCTATATTAAAAACGCCTAACATCGACTCGATTGCAAATGGCGGGGTGCGATTCACGAATTATTTTTGCAACACGCCAATTTGCATGCCAAACAGGGCAAATTTTTTTACCGGTTCGTATCCTAGCATTCACGGGGTTCGATCGAACGGGATAAACTTAGATCCCGCGCGACCAGTTTTTTCAGAGATGTTGCGGAAGAAAGGATACCACACAATGACGGTTGGCAAGCATCATTTCAACTATTTTAGCCGTTCCACGAGAAAAGATCCCTCCATTGAAGACTTGTTTAAATGGTTGCATGGGGACCTTACTTCTAAAGACGTTCCTTCTCCTTGGTACGGTTTTGAAGACGCCATTCTTGTGATTGGCCATGGAGATTTTATGGCGGGGCATTATAGCGAATGGGTAAAAGAAAAGGGATTCGATATGCACGAATATGCGTTGAGTAAACCTCAAGCGTTGAACGAAAACTATTACCAAACATCTCTTTCAGAAGATTTATATCCAACGACTTATATCACCGATAAAACCATCGAAGCCATCCAACAACACGCGGAGGGGAAGAACGAAGATAAACCCTTCTTCCTTCATTGCTCGTTTCCCGATCCTCATCATCCCGCATGCCCTCCAGGCAAATATAAAGACATGTTCAAGCCGGAAGATATCGAACTCCCCTCGAATTTTGGAGACGCCAATAAACTCCTGGATCACGAATTTCTAGGCCCGCACATCAAGGATGCTCGCTTCAGGCAACTCCTTCCACAGATGGTTGACGAACAAACGGCAAAAGAATTTACTGCCTTGACCTATGGGGCGATCGTGATGATAGACGATGGCGTGGGAAGGATTTTAAATGCTCTAGAAAAATCTGGTCTTGCAGATAACACCATGGTTATGTTTACTAGCGATCACGGTGATTACATGGGCGACCACGGCGTAATTCTAAAGGGGCCCGCTCATTATCGCGGAGTTATTAACATGCCTTTGCTGTGGAAAGTTCCGGGAGTGACGAAAACGAGCGTTTCAGACTCGTTAATCTGTACCGTTGATCTTCCAAGAACCATACTACCGCTATTAGGCGTACCAGAAAGACAAATTCCACTGACATTCCAAGGTGTTGATGTCACATCAATCTTGAAAGATCCTGAAGCCAAAGTGAGGGATAGAATCCTCATCGAACACGACGAAGAGCTGGCGGCTGATAAAATAATGAGAGTTCACTCTTTGGTAACCGAGCAACACCGATTGACAATATACAACGAATATGAAACAATGGGAGATCTTTTCGACCTTGAAAATGATCCAGAAGAAGTCAATAACTTATGGGACTCGGATGTAAACTTGAGAAACAACTTAGTGGATAAGCTCTTGCGAGAAACCGTTAAAATTCGACCGAGATCTCCCAAAAGAGTTGCATTCAATTAAAATAATTGTGAGATTTTAAAAAAGTAGAAAGAATAAAAATTTTTTATAATATTTCCTTGATTTTTTTTGCCAATTCCTTAGCGTCTTGGTCAGCGCTTTCGAGTAAATCGTATGTCTCGTCAGGTGCAACCATCAAAGAAGCTTCTAATAATTTTTCAAGGCCAATCCTGCTGTTTAAAGTTTCCGTCTTCTGTAAGTGAAAAATAACCCTACCTAGTTCGTTTTTTAACAAGCCTTTTTCGGAATTTAATATTATTGGTAAAAGACCCTCAGTCAATTCCTCGACGGTATCTTTATTTACCTTACTTGCGTGAGCGTATACTAGCCTTCGTTGATCATCGGTTAAGAACTCGACTTTTTGCTCTATTTTTGATTTTTGTTCCATCATTTTTTTTCACATTCTTTTTTTTTATTTTTTATTTTTTGTTTTCTATCATAAATTAAATCTATTGCATATTTAAATGTATTGGGATAAAAATCTGCGCCCATTTTGCTAAATCGGTCAAATTATTGAAAAGTCGACCGTTTCAGTTTGAAAAAAAACGAAAAACGGAAGTGAGTAATTAAGTGGTGTAAAATGTATTTTTTTCGTAATTGGGAATAAAGAACATTAGGGAAAAGCACTAATCTCATCATATATATGACTAAAAAAAGTCATTTAATAGTATAATAGTGTTTTTTTGGGAACGTAACTACTTTTTTAAGACCCAAAAAATGATCGAAAAAGCGAAAAATCTCACCCTCTTTTTCACCAAAAAAGCAAATATTTCTTTATTTTATTTTTTATTCGATCGAATTATCAATTATGATCCATTTTTACCCGATTTTTTTCATAAATTATAACTAAACCATAATTTATAAGTCCAAATTTCTTTCTTATTATCTAATCATAGATTTTATCAAAAATTAAATTATAAAACGATGAATGAAATGAGTAAGAGAAAAATTATTAGTATAGATAAAATTTTGAAAAAAGAACGCTCACAAGCGAAACTTGTGAAGTACATTTCAAACTATGGGAAGTGGTTTCTTTTTATATTACCCCTGGTTTTACTAGTGATTACAGTATTGACATTTGTCTTATTCCCTGTTTTACCAGAAGCTGCAAAATTTGCTGAACAACCTCCTACGTATCAAGTCTTAACCATAATATATGTCGTAGTATTAGCGATCTACGCTTTAAATTCAGTTTTATTAATTGCAGGAGCTTTAGCAACAAGTAAATCTTTAAAAATGCGATTAAAATTTGAAAGGACGAAAGGTAGACCCATAGATAGTCTCGACGGCTTCGATTTGCTTTATAGTAGCGTGAAAGGAGTGGTAAATCTTCTTAAAATTATAGCACTTGTTTGTATCGTATCAATCTTGCTGTTTCTGATAATGATTGTTTTGGGAGTTCTTGATTTAGGATTTGCTGCCGCTGGTTTTGCCCTGGTTGGCTTAGGACTGGCGTTATTAATAAGAAGTCTAAACCTAAATATTCACGATGTTAATGGGCTTCAGGATTTCTTCAAACCTACCACGCATGAAATTTTCTTGGATAATTTTTTCGCAGAAATACTGTCGAATCACTTGGATCCCGTGACATTTTTAAAATGGGATGAATATTTAGCCGGATTGAGTGAGATTTTAACGTATTCTTTCGTAAGTATGATAAGAGAACAAGAACCAGACGAGCTCCCCATAACTTTTGCCATAGAGAAGATTCTTTTCCTCTATTATCTTAGAGTTCAAGACGTGATAAATGACGAATTGTTAACTCAAGAATTAAAGGAAGTAATCAACGTCGATTCCGATGTTTTTGACATAGAAAAGGGCTTATTAATGGAGGGAGATTGGTATTTCTCAAAGAAAGACATATACAAGTTATTTGATTACTTGAGATCGTACAATCCCGGGTTTTTCAAGATTATTGACAGGTTACAGCTTGAACTTGCAGATAACATCGAGAGAATTTCAAAAGATCCGATTTACATGGATTCGAGCGCTCAGGAAGTCGTGTTCTTGAATAGTGAACTAAACGTGATGGTATTTCTTTACAATAACGCGCCTGAAGCTAAAAAATACCGGTTAAGGATAAACGCTCCAGGTTTTGAACCTAAGAGACTTACCATCAACGTGGAAGTTGAAGGAAGAGGATCTTTTCAAATACCAAATAACACAATCCCATTAGTAGCGAAAGACAGCACTGATATTGTCGGTGTGGTATCTGTCTTATTGGAAAATGGTGATACTACTTGGGTAACGCTCGAACCGAGAGCAAAGGGAGTACAAACGATTCAGGTATTCTTAGAGTCAGCAGATGGGACCATAATTGAAGGTAAAACGAGAACAGTAAAGGTTGTAATGGACATGAAATCGTACCTCAAGAAATTATCCTCTATTGGGTCATTACTTGGCGGACTTGCCGTTCCATTAGCAAAAATTCTCCCATCAATGCTTGCAGTTTGAATTAATTGAATTTTTTTTTTTTTCTTTCTACATTATAAATGATCCATGTTTTTTTATTGGAATTGGAATTTTGATGATCGAATTTCCTATATGAAATTTTTGATTTCGATAATTTTATTACTTTCCGTTTATTTTTTTAATTATATAATAAATGCTATCTAAAACAGTATAAGTGAAATATTACAATGGTAGTAATAACAACTAAAAAACCCTTTGAAGAAGTGCTTGATACTCTCAAGAATATAAACAGGATAACAATCGTCTCGTGTGCAACATGTGCTGCATTGTGTCAAACAGGAGGAACTGAAGGAGCAAAAGAAATGAGCGAAAAATTGAAGGAGAAAGGCTTTGATATCACAACAGTTGTGGTTTCAGAAGACGTATGCGATAATCGAGTCATGATGAAAGATTTGAGAAAAATTGACGAAGAATTATCCAATACAGATGCAATTTTAACTTTGGCTTGTGGACTTGGAGTTCAGTCAGTTATTAAAGTTCTCAAAAAAAAGCACCCCGAATTACCCGTTTTTACAGCGAACAACACGGAATTTATTGGAATGACGGAGCGCATAGGAAGATTTTATAAACGTTGCGCAGGTTGTGGAGACTGCTTATTAAACGAGACAGGTGGTATTTGTCCCATAACTACTTGTGCCAAAGGTCTCATGAATGGACCTTGTGGTGGAATGGTTAAGGGGAAATGCGAAGTTGGAAATTATGAGAAAGATTGTGGATGGGTCTTAATCTATGAGCGTTTAAAAGAATTAGGAAGGTTAGATTTATTTTCAAAGTTAAGGGCTCCTAGAGATTGGTCCGAATCAGGTCATCAACAAGAAGTGATATTTAGGTAGGAGGTGCAAGGAAAGAATGACAGAACAAAAAATCTATTCAAAAGTAGGAGAAGCATTAGCGAAAGGCGAATTTGTTTTAACTGGCGAATTGGAACCTGAGAAAACATGTGATTTATCTCACACGATTCAAGAAGCTAAAGAAATGGCCCCCTATGTACATGCTGCGAATGTAACTGATAGTCCTTTAGCGATTGTAACAATTAATAGCTTGGCCGCTTCACACATAATTCAAGAGGCGACCGGGATCGAGACGGTATGGCAATTAACGGTACGAGATTGCAATAAAATTGGTTTAGCAGGAATGATAATGGGCGCTGAGGCTTTAGGAATAAACAACGTGCTTTCGCTGTGTGGTGACCACACTGCTTTAGGCGATTGTCCAGAGAGCAAACCCGTTTTTGACATGGATTCTGCAACATTAATACAACTCGTAAGAGAAATGGTCGATACCGGATCAATCAACGGAAAAGAAATCGAACACCCTCCTAAAATGCACGTTGGTGGGGCAGCAAATCCTAACGCTGATCCAATGGAAGCAGAGATTTTAAAGATTGGAAGAAAAGCCGAAGCTGGCTGCGAATTTATACAAACGCAGGTCGTATACGACCTTGACAGGACCATAGAATTCTTAGAAGGAATTCAAAAATACAAAGTCCCCATTTTTCTTGGAATCTTTCCAATGAAATCTTACGGAATAGCCAAAGGATTTGACATGTTTGTTCCTGGCGTTGACGTACCAAAGGAAATATTAGCACGATGGAAAAGCGTCAAAACCGACATTTCGGACAAGGCTCAACAAAAAGAAGCTTACGACCAGCTAAATTATGAATTCTTCAAGCCATTTATTTCTGAGCTAAAATCAAAGAATTTACTGGCTGGAGTACATTGCATGGCTGTGCATTACACGAGAATCTTTCCAAAATTGGTAGATGTAATAAAAGCGTAGGAATAAGATATCTACCATACTTTTTTATTTTTTATTTTACATTATTTTTAACCCAATTTAGTGTTAATCAGATTGTTTTTTTTATTGAGATAAAAATATATGGAAATTATCAAATTATTTTTTTTAGAGAATTTTTTGCCTAATATTAGTAATAAAGAAAATATGGCGATTCCCGCTGTAGAATAAATCATGAACTAAATAGAGCCGACATTTGAGAATCAAAAGGAGCGCAATCGAGAGCTTCTAAAAGGTATTGTATCAGAAGTAATATTTAAATTAGGATCAGAAAATCAAGTTGTCTCCATTAATTCTCAAGACAAAGTTGAAGGTAATCATTCTCAAGGAAGAAATTTTATTTTACTGCTTCCCGAAGCTTTATGATTCTTTCCTTATAGTTTTAGTTTTAGATCAACAAACCATCAAGTATTTAGATTTGATTGACCCAACTTTATATGATTAGATGGTTGTCAAAAAGGATAAAGCCCATGCGAGTACTTCAATTGGACAGGTTTTTACCCCTGATTACGTCGCAATATTTATGATAAAAAACGCCTTGAGTTTCTATGACGAGCAAAAATTGAAAGTCTTAGAACCCTCCGTAGGTAAAGGCGTATTCTTAAAATTCTTAATTAAAGAAGGTATAAACAATATCTACGCTTACGAAATCGATGAAAAATTGAAAAAATATCTAGTTGAAGCATATCCAAGCGTTAAATTCAAATTTGAGAATTTTTTAGGCTCAGATGAAAGCGAAAAATACGATTTAATTATAGGAAATCCTCCTTATTTAGGACAGAATTACAATGCTCAAGTTTTTCAAGATTATGTTAAATTATATCCCATTTGTGCTGAATACTTCGTTGGTAACATGGATTTATTTTATTTTTTCATCCATAAAGCCATTTTAAAATTGAAACCAGGAGGTATCCTATCGTTTATCACCACGAATTATTGGATTACAAAATCGAAAAAAACAGGAATAAAACTGCTGAAGCCACATATATTAGAAGAATGTTTTATACGGCAATATATCGATCTTTCAAGTCTGAAAATGTTTCAAGGAGCGAAAGGACAGCACAATTGTATTTTTATATTGCAGAAAAAAACAGAAAAAGAAAAAGGACAAAATTCCAATCGTAACGTGGAGATATTAAAAATTTTAAAGAAAAAAGCAAATAATCAATTGGATAGCGAATTCAATGAAGAAGTGTTCAAGGATTTGATTGAGGGAAATGTAACAAAATATGTAATGAAATACGAGTCCGCAGTAACGAACAAGGATTTGAATCCAGAAGGAAGTTGGAACCTCCTTTATCCCGATGAGGTTAAAAAGATTATAGATAAAATTGAGAATTATTGTTCAAAAAAGAATCAAGTCATGTTAATAAAGGATTTCTTCGTAGTTCGTAATGGAATAATCTTTATTAAAGACGATATTTTCGTGTTAAGTGAAGAAAATAACCTTAAAATTAAAGACGATGTACACTCCATTAGGATAAATGGGAAATATCACGGGTTATCTGAAAGAGAGAAAGAACGATTGAAAATAATTTATAAGAGTAAATCAATAAAACCCTATGGTCACGATCGAGAACATCATAGAAAATATGCGATATTTTTTAACAAGAATCAATTTACTTCTAGACCGGAAAGCTCTCGAAATGGAAGAATCGAGAAAGAATATCCGCTGCTCACGGCATATTTAAAGCAATTCGAAAGTAACTTAAAGGATATCCTCGTGAATGCTAAAGAAAACGCGTGCGATATCTACTTCCCTAGAAGGGGCGCTTTCATACGAAATCTCAACAAGGTAAACGATGGGACAGAGGAAAATTTAACTGACCTTGAACCGCTATATGATAACGCAAAAAAAATCTTTTTCAAATATATTTCAAACGACAACATTTTCGGTTTCGCCGAAACTTCATATTACGCCACTTCAGATACTTATTTTCTATGGCCGAAGGTTCCCGAAAAAGAATTGGATTATCCATTCCTCCTGGCATATCTCAATTCTAAGCTTGTTCATTTCTTGTTCAAGGCGAAGAATATCAAGATAAAAAGAAGTAAGACGAAATTAGAGGAGGAATTACCCCTTCCGAATATGAATGCGCTTCAATCCAAAAAAAACCATTTGAACGCAAGAATGGTTGCCATTCTCTCGTCATTTTTAATTGAATTAAACAATCCAACGAGCAATTTGGAAACTGGAGTATTTATAGAGAAGGTACGCAAAATAGAAGTCGATATGAAGGGTATTAAGGACGACATGGTCCCTTCCTTATACTCTGCTATAGAAAGGAAAGACAGTAATTCCGTTCAAAAAACCATTGATCACTTGATGTTTCAACTGTTTGACTTGAGTGAAAAAGAAATAGATTATTTAATCAATAAATATTATCACCCTTGAAGTCTGTTTTAACAATACATTAATGGTGAACACTAAATTGCAGCAATTTCCCCTATACGATGACGTTGGGAGCTTCCCATTACCTCCATATATAGACAAAAAATCGTTCAAGCAATTCTACTGGACGGCTTACAATGGGATCGTAAAAAAAACAGATATTTTTGAGCATAGGGGAATTCATAACTATTTTACTCACCCGATCCTTCAATCTTTCCAGTTAAAATTAAACGCAGGAGTAGAAATTGTAAATTATCCCCAACACATGGACATGTACGAACAATTCTTAAAGCCCATTAATGATTACGAGAGAGAACCGAATTTAATTAGCGCTGAAAAAGCCATAATCCCTGAAATGCTTGTAATAGACAAATTTGCGAAAGAACATTACGAACGCATGGGAAAACCTTTGAGCGTTAAAATATGCGTGACTGGACCAATTGAATTGTACATTAGAAAAATAGACTTCACGATCTACCTTGATATGGCGTATAATTTTGCCATATCTGTAAATTCCTTTATAAAAAATTCTCTATACGACACGAAATATTTAAAAACATCAATTGTATCCATCGATGAACCCTCTTTTGGATATGTTGACATTGTTAACGTGTCCGACGACGAATTAATTAAGATTTTCGATAAATGTTTAGAAGGAGTCAACATTACCAGTCAAATTCACCTTCACACCCTTAATAGGGCGTCAATAGCTTTACAGACTAAAAACATAGATGTTTTAACTTGTGAATATGCTTCTGATAATTCTAATGTGATTCCAAAAAAGGACTTGGATCAATATGATAAATTTATTCGCGTGGGAATTACAAGGACAAATATTAACAGTTTGATGGCAGAAGCATTAGATGCTGGAGTCTCTCAAGAAGAGGTTAAGTCATTTGAAGGAACGATGAATCTAATCGATCCAAGGGAGAGAATCGAAAAAAACCTCATGGACGCGTTGAAGCGATATGACGATCGCTTGCAATTTATAGGTCCTGATTGCGGTTTAGCAGGATGGGATCCTCCGCAAGTTGCTTACGAGGTGCTCCATCGAACGTACGAAGTCATGGAAAAAGTCAAGAAATCATCTCATTGATGCTGATTTTTCTTTTTAATTTGAAATACAAGTGTATAACATTTATTAACTAATACAATCATGGAATATATATAGAAAAATGAACCCATGATTATTCATGCCTCTCTATCCCCATGACATCATAAACGGAATTTTCGGCGTAATTGCTCTTATTGTTTCTTTTTTCATTGCGATTCGAATTATTTTAAGAGGTTTTGAATTTCGGAATAGAGATTTTATTCTCGTTGGAATCGCGGGGCTTATCGTATCAGAACCATTTTGGGGGGCGATAATTTCTTTTGTATTGGAAATTTCGTCTGGAATGGCTCTTTCAATCGAAATACAAAACTTAATCAATTTTCCATTAATCCCCTTAGGACTGTTCTCTTGGCTGGTCGCTTTTACCGATCTTGTGTATAAGAAACGACAAAAAATCATCATCGAGCTCTTTATTATTTATGGTATTATTTATGAAATAGTTTTTTTCGTGGTTTTCGCGAACGATCCTTCTTTAGAGGGGACTTTTTATGGAATTAAGAGCCGAGGTATTCCAACGATATTCTTGGTTTCCTTCTTGATTATTATTTTGATATCAGTGGCATCATTTGTAAGAGAAAGCTTACAATCAGCTCATCCCGAAATTAAGATGAAAGGAAAATTGCTTGTAGTTGCCATGATTTTTTATAGTATTGCAGCACTCCTCGAAACGATTGTACTAGTATTTTCTATTTCCACTGTTTTTCAAATGATTGGCCGCACCTTTTTAATAGTGAGCGCCATAACCTTTTTATGGGGCTTTTTTCTTCCTGAATGGATAAAAAAACGCTTGTAAAAAGAATATATCATTTTCATAACTTCTTTTAAAACCTTAATTAACACCTATTAAGTCCTTATTTTTGTTAACCACTAAGTTTAAATAGGTAAAATCACATTTAGATCATGTAAAAAAAAAGTTTACACGAATTTATGGACATAAAATAAAAAAAATAGTTAAAGGTGGAAAGCGTGTCTAACGATTTTGATGACATTATTGATAGGATAAAGAAATTCTTCAATTTTAAATCAGATATGTTTGATGTTGACGTTCTAGTTTTTCCAGAACCAACTGAAGACGTCAATTTAAAATTTGGAGATGAAAGCGCCGAGGGTTTCAAGGTTTCGTACCACTTTGAAACGGGAATGGAAAAACCGGAGATAAAAATAGAAGGAGATTTTGACGAAAGGAAACTTCACGATTATTTAAAGCACTTCAACCTAGATCAAAATGTTCCCATCCAAGAAAATTTCCCTTATATACAAAAAAACGTGGTAGACGCCGGAATGCTCTCGTTAGATAATCTTCATGATGAGGACTACCTATTAGAAGAAGAACCATCGTATGTTTTTGAACCTGAAACTGAAATCAACGATTTCGATTACTTTACTGAAATTATTCTTGAAGTTCCAGGCATCGAAGAAGAGGATATATTCGTTAGTTTCAATGATGATGGAACCAAAATGACGGTGCTTGCTCAGAATGAAAAACGCAAGTACCAGAAAGACATTCACCTCCCTTTTAAGGCTTCAGAGAATAACTACACGCTGAAAGTGAAAAATGGGTTGGCGATATTAAGAGTAAATTACAACGAAGAAGCATGAGGTCATGCTATAGCTAATAGTTAAATATCAAGACTTACATTAAGAAATAGAAAAACATAATCTAATAAATGGATTTCCAATAATAGCTAATATGAGTTGAAAATTAATGAGTGGGGCAATGGTTAAAGGAGGGAGTAGTCGAAAAGTAAGAATAAAGGATTCTCTTAAAGATGACGCTGGAAAAGGCAGGGTAAGAATTGATCCCGACGTGATAAAGGAGTTAAAGCTTAGAAATGGGGATGTTATTGAAATAAGTCATCCCATGGACAATAAAAAGACTGCTGCGTTATTATATCCAGGAAAATTGGAAGATACAGGGACCAATTCCATTCGTATTGACCAGTCCTTAAGAAGAAATTTAGGCTCCTCGATAGACGACATTGTAGAAATTCGAAAGATTAAAGCAAGTTTAGCGAGCAAAATAACGTTTGCTGGGTTAGAAGAAACCGTTATTTTAAGAAATTCCCAACAACTGGCGAGAAAATTAGAGAATCGCGTAATAACAAAAGGAGATATATTGAGTTTTTATGCAATGGGTCGTAGGATTGATCTTATAGTAGTAGATTATTCTCCAAAAAGCGAGGCAGTGAGAATTCATCAAGACACAAAAGTCATGCTTTCTGAGAAAAGCCATAAAGAATTAGTTGAATTAGAAGAATCAAGGGTTACTTATGAGGACATAGGCGGATTAGCAGAAGAAATTCAAAAAATTAGAGAAATGATAGAACTCCCAATAAGACATCCCGAATTGTTCAAAAGAATTGGAATCGCGCCTCCCAAAGGCGTGTTGCTACACGGTCCTCCGGGTACGGGAAAAACTTTACTTGCAAGAGCGGTAGCTTTTGAAACTGAAGCTCATTTTATAACTATTAGCGGTCCCGAGATCATGAGCAAGTTTTACGGCCAGAGCGAGGAAAATCTTCGCAAGAAGTTCGAAGAAGCCAAGGAAATGGCTCCCTCAATAATCTTTATTGACGAGTTGGATTCGATTGCTCCAAAGAGAGGTGAAGTCACGGGCGAGGTCGAAAGAAGAGTAGTCGCTCAGTTACTTTCCTTGATGGACGGATTGGAAGGACGCGGCGAAATTATAGTCATAGGCGCAACAAATAGGGTAAACGATATTGATCCCGCATTGAGAAGACCTGGGAGATTCGATCGCGAGATAGAAATAGGAGTACCCGATACTGACGGTCGGTACGAAATCCTCCAAATTCATACCAGAGGAATGCCCTTGTACAAGGACGTGAACCTTCAACACATTGCTGAAAAAACCCATGGATTTGTAGGCGCCGACGTTGAAGCCTTAGCTAAAGAAGCAGCAATGCTTTCCATCAGGGAATTATTGCCCAAAATCGATTTGGACAAACCAATCCCCGTCGAAATTTTAAACGACCTTCAAATCAAAATGCTGCATTTTACGCGTTCTTTAAGCAGTATTGAGCCCTCTGCTTTAAGAGAAGTCTTGATCATACAACCTACTGAGACTTGGGACGATGTTGGCGGCTTGGAAGATGCCAAACAACAGTTAAGGGAAATAATCGAGTGGCCTTTAATATATCCAGAATTGTATTCACATCTTAACGCAAACCCGCCCAATGGAATATTGATGCATGGGCCTCCAGGAACGGGAAAAACATTATTAGCAAAAGCTTTAGCTCACGAAAGCGAAATTAATTTCATTTCCGTGAAAGGTCCTGAATTTCTCTCAAAGTGGGTTGGCGAAAGCGAGAAAGCCGTGCGAGAAACCTTTAGAAAAGCGCGTGCCGCGTCGCCGTGCATTATATTTTTCGACGAAATAGACGCTATTGCAGGCATGAGGGGAAGGTTTGCCAGTTCTCAAGCAACCGAACAAGTTGTATCGCAATTACTTACGGAAATGGATGGTTTAGAAGGTTTGAAAGATGTTATCTTATTAGCAGCAACAAATAGACCAGATATGCTTGACCCCGCTTTATTACGATCGGGAAGATTCGGGAGACATATCGAAATTAAAATGCCAGACAAAGATTCTCGAAAAGCTATATTCGAAATTCACCTCAAGGACAAGCCATTAGGTAAAAATATTGATCTTGATAAGCTAGCAGAAGAACTAGAGGGGTATACTGGTGCGGACATTCAAGCAATTTCGGAGGAAGCAACCTTGTTAACGATCCGGGATGCCGTGGCAAATCCCGATATAATCACTACTAACGAAGAATCTGTAAAAAGCGTGGAAATTACTAAGGAGATTTTTGATAAATCGATTGAAAAAATTAAGTTGACAGCAGATAGAGCGGTGAAAGCGGAGGAACGCTCAACCGACGCATCCGAAGAACTATATCGATAAGTCTAGAAGCGGTAAAAATAATTTTTTACTTTATATATGTAGAGGAAGGAAAATGGAAAGCCAAGATATTAGGTTAAATGATTTATTGGACCTGTTAGGTAATCCAACTAGGAGGAAGATACTTGCAAAACTCGCAAAACTTCCCCATTACGCTTCGGAGCTTGCAAATAGTTTAAATATTTCAAGACAACGCATTCATAGCCAATTAAAAGAATTAAAGAAGCATAATTTAATAGAACCCTTCAATCCAGATAAAGACGTTAAAGAAAATAAATATCGCATAAAAAAGAACATTTCAGTAAGGATTGACATAACTCCTGATTATTACAACATCAACTACAGTACAACTCAAATTGATGATAAAAAGTCTTCTCTCATGTTAAAAGATATTGAAGATACAAGCACCTATGAAGAAATCAATATTCCCGAAGACAAAATCAAGTATCTAGGAGAAAGGATAAGAGAAATTGAATCCGAAATAAAGAATTTAGAGAACGAAAGAAGTAACTTGCTTCAAAGCAAGGAATGTTTTATAATTGAACTAAAAAATTTAATGAATCAACAATACAGACAACAACTCAAGGAAAAAATTGAAGAAAGGAGAACGAAGGAAAAACTAATTAAAGAAAGCTTGAATTTGGGAGAAGAAATCTTTTTCACACTGTTTTTCAATACCGAGAAGTATTTTAAAAAAATAAATGTCGAAAGCCTATTGGACGATCTCTTCTTTGCAGATACAGATTTGGAAATTCGCGCGCGGAATCGAGTATCGGTTGAACCACTATTGAGAGATTTATCAAAATTGATGAATTTCATGCGAGAAGATGATGACGATTGGTTTTTTGATTTTGGTTTTTAGCCTTTCAAGTGTAGTAAAATATAGTTGTATTTGGTGAGAATTGGAACGAATCTACGAGAACTTAAAAAGGAAATGCCGGACATATTTGAACGGGTAAAGCACGATGTGAGGAAAGTGATTAGTCGTCATCGTGCGGGTTTAAGCTTAGGCTTAATAGAAATGGGCATTTACAAGGGAGGATTCATCGGAGGCATGCATTTTTATCCTGGTACTGACATCGTTATGAACAAAACTCCGTTAAAAATCATTTTAAGAGAACAACCCTACGAGATAGTATGGGCTTATACTTATCACATTCTCTTACACGAGTATGTACATTCGCTAGGAATTATTAATGAACAGCATTGTCAAGCAGTTACATTAAAAATAAGTGAAGAAATATTCAACGATAACCATCCTGCACTCATTTTCGCAAAAAGAGGAATTGGTGCTTATTTTAAGAACCTGAACATCATGTACGCTCCTCCGGATTTGAGTCCTCACGGATTTTCTATTGATTATGTCAGCGGTTTTGATAAAGAAAGTCAGACTTATTTCTCATAAAAAGTCACTATCGACTAAAGTTTATAAAGCGTTAAATTTAATTTGGAAGTATATAGTAGATAATTGATAATGATATCATTTTAAAAGTGGTAGATTTAAAATTTCGAAGGTTGCTGAGGAGAAAGACATAGTTGAAGAAATCCAGAAAGAAATTAATGTTGATCCAGATCAATTTATTCTGAAGTGGAAATATAAAGATGTTGATAAACGGCTTACCTATGACATAACAAAATGCATTGGTTGTAGTCTATGTAAGTTAGTATGTCCTGTTTACGCAATTGAACTTGGCCCGATACCTGATATTGCTCAAAACATTTTAGACGAGAGCAATCCAAAGATTTTAATTGACCATGAGAAGTGTTGTTATTGCATGTTATGTGCTGTAGTATGTCCCAATGATGCTTTTCGAGAGAATATTAAACCTGAAGAACAGATAAATTTGGACGAGTTTCCTTCAATTGGCAAGTTTTATAAAATTGAGCAAGATAAATGTATTGAAGACGAAAAAAATGAGATTTGTCAATTGTGCTTTAGCGCGAGGGAAAGAAATCAAATAAAAGATTTCTTTAAAATTCAAAAAGAATGTCCTACTCATTGTTTTTCCATCGATTCTCCTATAGAGGGAGAAGTCATTATCAAGAAAAACAAGCTTCATAAGTGCGATCCAACGGGTTGTAAAGCTTGTGTGAATATATGTCCAACCGAATCGTTTTTCATTCCTGAAAGCGCAGAAGACGTGAAAAAATATGGTAAAATTGCCTGTAACGAGGACGCTTGTTTTTATTGCGGGGCCTGTGAAAATTCATGTCCAGACGACTTAATTGTTGTTGAAAGAAAAGATATCATTATTAACGATCCAAAAAAACAAGGAAATTACCCATGGATTAAAGGATGGATCAATGGAATCAAGGACATCCTAAGACAAAAATTAATACTTGGAAAAGAACCAATTGAAATTCCCCTCATCGAAAGAGAAGTGGAGGAGTTAAAGGAAAAGGTTGAAGAAGAAATACCACAATTGTCTGATGAAGATCGAAAGAAACTAAACGAATTAAACGACAAGATACAAACCCTACTAAGGTCCTCGAAGGTTAGATACTGGATGAAGGATAAAAAGGTAAATAACATCACGAAAGAGTTAAAAAAAATATTATGAGTTGATGTTTCTTTATCAACTATTTGTTTATCTAATTTATTAAACAATATATAATCCACAAGCAGATGTGAGTCCTGAACTTGCACCAACGAAGAGTACCTTGTCTCCCTCGTTAATTTTATTCTGATTCAAGGCAAGATTGTAACCTATATTTAACGCCGCGGTATGCGGATCTCCATAGGTTTCATATATCTTTACAACTAAATCCTCGTTTAATCCGATCAATTTTGCAATATCTTTTCCAAAATCTTTCACCGGTTCGGAAGAGATTAGTTTCACGTTCGAAAGGTCTATCTTCTCCGATTCAACATATTCTTTGATCGTTTTCACGGTAAATTCTTGAAGGCGATTTATGTAATCGTCGTCAATTTCTACAACTACATGATCTCTACCTTCCGTTCCACATTTTAGAAAGTCATGATACCCAAAAACTCCAATGCTACCATCATTTTCTGAAGTTTTCATTAACACTTTTCTAAATCCCTTATTTTCAGTTGAATGAGAAACAATTACAGCCGCGCCATATGGGCTATAAGGAAATTCCTGTACCTGTTTTCTTGAGGGATGGACGTCGCTAGATACGATTAAAGCGTATTTTATTTGATCGTTGCTCATTAAGGCTTCTAGAACTTGTATAGCGTTTAAAAATCCACACGAGCCATTTAGCAAGTCAAAACAGAAAGTTGTTTTTTCAGCTGGAGATTGTTTCACTGGATCTGTATTTAGGCG